>Ga0315289_10000128_pt1 | contig 121515 bp, 105 predicted proteins | sample YL17G11_40_MG_FD_203452 | JGI IMG/M metagenome (GOLD analysis project Ga0315289, IMG submission 203452) | Sediment microbial communities from Yellowstone Lake, YNP, Wyoming, USA - YL17G11_40 | ecosystem: Environmental > Aquatic > Freshwater > Lake > Sediment | place: USA: Wyoming | collected... | reverse complement strand
TGGGAAACTCAAGGTGCGAGCCGGCAGGAGGGCGGGATGACGGCAAGGAAACTCACCGAGAAAGTAAGGAAACTCGCGAAATCCAAGGGCGCGGAGCTCGTCGGCTTTGCCTCGATGGACCGTTTCGGGGAATCGCCACGGATGATGCACCCGGAGTCGCATCTGCCGGAGGCCCGGACGGTCATTTCCGTCGCCATCCACTATGGGAACGCCGCGGTCGAACGCGCAGGAAAAGAGCCGGCGGAGACCCTGGATCCGATGTGGTGCTCGGACCACGTGCTGAATGCGCGGCTGATGGAGGCCGCCTACGACGTGGCATCCTATCTGGAAAGCGAAGGCTTTCCGTCGCTTCCATTCCTGCCGACGCAGAACTGGAGGGTGAGACCCTACAAGGAGATCAGGACGACGCATACTTCCTGTCTGTCGCATCGTCATGCCGCCGTCGCGGCCGGGCTCGGCGAATTCGGCCTGAGCGGCAACGTCCTGACGCCGGAATACGGGCCGAGACAGAGGTTCAACTCGATCATCACGACGGCGGCATTGGAGCCGACGCCCCTCTACGACGGCAAACCGCTGTGCGACAACTGCATGCTCTGTTTCAAGGGATGTCACGAGAAATGCCTGGGGGCCATGACCAGGGAGAAGATCGAGATCAGCATCGGAAGCAAGAAATGCGTCTATTTCAAGATCGACAAGTGGCGTTGTTCATGGGCGGAGCAGTTCCGCCTCTGCGGCAATGCCGGGGCCAAGCACTATGGAATGAGCCCCGACATGCCGGTCCCAGAGAAAGTCAGCGACAAGTACCCGGAGGAGGCCGAGAGAATAGTCCGTGAAGCCATGAAGGACTGGGATTCCGTCCAGCGCTACGTCGGCGTGGCCACCATCGGGAACTGCCTGCAGGACTGCAAACCCCCCTGCCTGCGGAAGAAGACGCCCGCGAAATCGTCGCCGGACACGAATCGTGCAAAAGGCTCGAGGCGACCCATAGCCAGAACGAAGAAAGGGGAGACTCTGAAACATGCCTGATTTAACCTCTGCAGCGCTCAAGAAGTTTGCCGGCACGGTCGGCGTGGATGTCCTCGGCGTGGCTCCGATCGAGCGTTTCGAGGGTGCGCCGCCCGGTCGCCATCCGGCCGATCTGTATCCCGACGCGAAGAGCGTGATCACCATCGGCTTCCGCATCACCCGCGGGTCGCTCCGCGGCATTGAAGAAGGCACGGATTGGGCTGCCTACGACTTCATGAGCTACGGCGGCATCGTGATGATGTACTCCGTGATCGCCCAACGGGAGCTCTCCCGCTTCATTGAGGACCATGGCTATGAAGCGGTTCCCTTCATCCACACCTGCAGCAAGCAAGCGGGGGAGCCCGTAGCGCCGGGCAAGCCGAGGCCCGACGTTCTCCTCAACGAGAGAATCCTGGCCGTCGCTGCTGGCATGGGGGAGATCGGCTACAGCCGGATGTTCCTCTCAACGAGGTTCGGGCCCGCCATTCGGGTCTTCCCCATACTCACGAATGCGGTCCTCCAGCCGGATCCGATGGTGAGGACCGGCATTTGCGACGGGTGCAGGCGTTGCGTGAAGGAATGTCCGCCGGAGGCGATCTCGGCAAGCCAGACCGAAAGCGTCACGATTGCGGGGCAGACGTACGAAATGGGCAATATAGACATAGACAAGTGCTCATGGTGCCATCATGGCGGAATGCGCGCGGTCTCGCCGTTCATCTCACGCGACGTCAGTATCAAAGGAGAAGGGGGGGTGTTGTACAGCAAGGAGTTGATGGACATTCCTTACTGTGGCAGCCAGAACAGGCTTCTCCATCACGTGGCGATCTGCGGCGCCGCCGGTTGCGTTCGTGCCTGCATGATCCATCTGGAAGAGAAGGGGAGGATATCTCAGGTGTTCAAGGCGCCCTTCCGCGTGAGGACGCCCTGGTGGCCGCTCTCCCCCGCGGAAGAGCCCTCGCGTCCCGCCAAGCGCTCCTCATCCTCTCGGAAACCCAGGCAGCGGACGGAAAAACAGCGGCAGTTGCGTTGAAGGGGATGGAACGGACAGCGACACGTGTCCTGCGGCCAGCATTCGGCCTCCGTTCGCGAAGCTGCCGGGCACACGGTCCTACACCGAGCTTGCAGGCCAGGGCCACGCCTACACGATGCCGTTCCTGCCCCTGGCCCGCGCCTGGTTCAGGGTCCATGTTCAGGACACGAGGCGGGGCTCTTCCCTCGGCGAAATGCCGTCCGGGTCGTTAACCCGTGCGCCGGTTACCTTCTTGACGGTCTGCGCGGCATCACCGAACGTGGGAAGGTCAAGGCCCCTGCCGTTCGGCAGTTCCTCCACCGTCCCCAGTTCCAGGCACGGGGGGCGACCATAGCGGGGCTGCCGCTGCCAATAGGAGGATGGCTGGCCCCTGCCACATGGGCCATGCGAGAGTGACGACCGGGTCTCCCGGCGTTGTGAAGAGGTACCAGGGCCACAACAGGGCGATCAGAACTCCGATGACCCAAGGCACGAGCCACAAGCGGTGTGCCTTCCTTTGAGGCTTCTGCTGGAGTAGCCGCAGGAGAAACGCGCCCGAGAGAAGCAATGCCGGTGCCAACGCACCTACAGGGAATATTAGGGGCCCAGTAATCGGAGACGTCATGGCGTCCTGGAGCCAATAGGCCAACATGCAGAAGGCGCGAATTGCTGCCAACAAACACGCTGGGACAGTCAATGCCCAGGCAGCCCTGCGGGACGTCCACGGCGTCATCGAGCTTGCGAGCAACATGAGGGATGCCCCGAGCGCTAGAAAGTCGAGCAGGTGACCAAGCGACCCATCCGGCCAGCCCGCAGCAAAAATGCCATAAACCAGGAAGCCGAGCGTGACAGTGGTCGCCGCGAAAGCGAGAACGCAAAGCACTGCAAGGATGACCTTCCGCACCCCATTGCCCTCCGGCGGACACGAAATGCTGCCGCAGAACCCACTTTGGGCACCCCCTCGCGCGAAGGGGTGGTCGACCTAGCCGGAGCGTCACCTCCGACCAAAACCAGACAGAGTTCCTTCATCCCGGGTGAAACATAAGACCAGTATAGTCCCGGCAAAAACATGAACACTGGCAGCAGCTGGCGCGTGTCCGCCCGCCAAAGCCCTCCCCGCCCGGGTTGACTGCCGATTATATTGACCGCTGGAGGCGAAGCTGTCAAGGAGTAACGGCACAGCCGTAGCGTCCTTGACAGCGCAGCGGAGGCGGCAGAATCTGGGCGGACCGTCGGGGCCTCCACGTTGCAGACGAGCATTCTGATGGAAGGCCTTGGGGCCCAGCTCAGACCGTGTAGCATGGACAGATAGAACGGGCTTGAGGGCTGTAGTCGCCATACAACTCCGCCAGGTCCAGCCGCCCCACGACCTCGACCACAAAGCGGCACTTCGCGTCGGCGCTGACGAAATCGTCCAGGCTATATCCGAACAGGCTCAGTGGATTGCGATCGGCTGCAATAAAGCTCATGTCTTAGCCCTCGCAGTGCATCCTTATGCATCGAGCCGCCATCATGGTACACAGCCACCTTGCACTGCAACAATCTGCAACAGCCTGCGCGGGCGACGCAGTGCAGGATGACCTGGTGAGCCGGAGACGCTGGACGTCCGGGCGGATGTCCTCGGTTCTCTGGTGGCCGGGGCTTGGTTCACTACATAATTTTAGGTCACTATGCGAGGCTCTTCCCTCGGCGAAAGGCCGTCGGGATCGTTCACCCGCGCGCCGGACGGGGCAGGCACAGGGCCTCTCAGGAGGGGGTCGTCCGTGCTGCGCATGTACCGCTCCAGCCGCGCGCGCATCTCGTCAAGGACGGCCGCGACGGAAGGGTCGCTTGATAAGTTGTGCGCCTCATTCGGGTCGAAGGCCAGGTCGTAGAGTTCCTCTTTGGCCAGCGCCCGCGTGCCCCAACCGCTTTTAAGCCACACGTCTTTGCTCGGGCTGTCGTCGCAATTGGGCAGGACCGGCCGCCCGCGGTCATCGAACCGGCGGATGTACTTCCAGCGCCGCGTCCGCACGCAGCGCATGGGCTCGTAAGCGGCGTGGTAAGTGACCTCCGCGAAGACTTCCTCGCGGACCTCTTCCGCCTCGCCGCGAATGACCGGCATGAACGAGGTCCCTTGCAACCAGGGCGGCGGCTGAATGCCCAGCAAGTCGCAGACCGTGGGGAAGATGTCCACCTGAGAGACCATCGCGTCGCACACCTTGCCGCCCGCGAATCCGCCGGGCCCGCGCATGATGAGCATGACGCCGGTGCCGTGGTCGGTCAGGTTGCACTTCATGGCCGGGAAGGCCAGGCCGTGGTCCGTCGTGCAGATGACGAGCGTGTTGCCTGCCAGGCCGGTCTCCTCTAAGGCGTTCAGCACTCCGCCCATGCCTTCGTCGAGCAGGCGCGCGCTTGCCTTGAAAGCCGCCATGTCGCGCCGTGTTTCGGGCGTGTCAGGGATGGGAGCGGGCGGCCTGCAGAAACGCGGGTCCTCTGCCGGGCCAGGCTCCGGGTATCTGCGGTGCGTCTGCTCGAAGCCCACGGAAAGGAAGAACGGCGCGTCGTGCCGTAGCCGGAAGAACTCCGCCGCCGCGCGCGCGACTTGCGCCTGATCCCCGCCGTTCTCGAGCTTCACAATTCGCTCGTACCCGAGGCGGTCCACCTCCTCCCGCGCCGCCTCATGCTGTTGGCCGGTGAGGACGGACTGGTAGCCAGAAGACCGGAGCACGTGGGCCATGTGCCGGCGGAAGTCGTTGAGCCGGAAGCCACGGTGGGCCAGGCCGAGCATGCCGCTGCTGTGGGGATACTGGCCGGTGAGGAGGGCCGCGCGGCTGGGCGAGCAGGTGGGCCCGCCGCAGAACGCCTCTCTGAAGAGCACCCCTTCCTCCGCAAGCCTTTGCAGGTTGGGGGTCGGCACCGCATGTCCGTACGGTTGCACGTAACGGCCCGTATCGTGCGAGTGAAGGTACAGGATGTTGGGCAGGCTGGACACGGGCTCTCGCACCCTCCCGTCCTCCGTTCACCACGTCTCGTAGTGGACGCGCGAGGGATCGTAGCGGTCCGCCCTCGGCGGATGCTCCGCCGGGTGCCCGACGGCGACGAGCGCAAGGCATTCGACCCCCTCGGGGAGGGAAAGTATCCGCCTGACGCCTTCTTCCCGGGCCTCGACCGGATGGACCCCCAGCCAGACGGCGCCGAGCCCGAGCGCATGGGCAGCCAGCAGGATGTTCAGCGTGGCTGCAGACGTGTCCTGCACCCACATGCCCTTGTATTTTTCCGCGGACAGGTCCGCCAGGACGGCGATGCAAACGGGCGCCTGCTCGAGCATCGCCGCATGGGGGTGCACATCCATGAAACGGTCCATGGTCTCGCGGTTGCGGATCACCACGAACTGCCAGGGCTGCTCGTTGCCGGCAGACGGGGCTGCCATCGCCGCGCGGAGGATGTCTTCCACGTCCGCATCGCTGACAGGGTCGTCGGTGTATTTGCGGATGCTCCGTCGCGTCATCAATAGCTCAAGCCCGATGTTCATATGCGGCCTCCCTCAGACACCCGGCCACAGAGACACGTCGCCACCCACACGAAACCACAAAGTGTCTCGGTGTTCGGACCGAACCCAAGCGAAGCTGTCCACGCTCAGCGGACAAGCAGAACGGGGCAGGCAATCTCGTCCACGATGAGCTGCTTTTCGCTCGCCATCAGATCCCGCCTGGCGCTCCTGCTATGGTAGGCCCCCATGACGAGCAGGTCCGCCTTCTGTTCCTTCTGCGCGTGCGTCATGACCGCGTGACAGGGCCCCCTGAGAAGCAAGGTCGTGTTCCGGACTTTCGCCTGGTCCGCGAGCTGAGCTATGTAGTTGAGCTGCCTACGGCAGGATTCCTCCAGCTCACGCTCGTACTCCGCCATCTCCTCCGGGAGGAAGATCCGCCTGGTGAGGAGTTGCCTCAGGATGTCGGTGTCCACCACGGCGGTGATGACGACGACGGCGTCCTCATCCGCCGCCAGGCGGATGGCATCGCGGGCGGCCTTCATGCCCTCGTCGCTGCCCTCGGCAAACAGCATGATGGTGGCGTAGGTGCGCTTGCCCATGCCTTACCTCGCCTGCGCGGAGTCGCCGCCGCGGCGGGCGGCGCGCTCGGCCGCGAGCCCCCGCTGCAGTGCGCCCTGCCGCTTGCGCTTGACCTTGCGCAGCACGACGAACTCTTCTCGCTGCCGCTCCTCAAGGACTCCTGCTATGTACCTCAGGGTCTGCCTGTATTCGGGGATGTAGATCTTCTCCAGGGCATTGACGCGGCGCTGGGTGCGCTTGATCTCGCGGGCCAGCCGCAGGACGGCGTTCTCCACCTCCGCCAGTTGCGCCACCAGCCCCAGCGCCTCCAGGAAGCTGCGCAGCACCTGGTCCGTGTGGCTACGCCCGTCAGTCAGCCCAAACTGGAGGCTGAGTTCCTCCGGTTCGCACTTGACCTGCGGCACCGGCACTCCCATGACCGAGCGCTGCCGAAACGTGAGGGAATGGTGCATCGTGATTCCGCAATTCTGCCTCATCAGGCCGGTCAGGCCGGTTCGCACCGCAGCCCTGCGGAGGGCGTCATGCGCGACGGCCATGGTGCGCGTGACCTCTTCCTTAATGCGCTTGGCAACCTCGACCTGGGCCATAAGCTCCATGATGAGGATCTGACGCTTCTGCTCGAGCAGGTCATGGCCTTCGATAATGCGAGCCAGCCTCCGCCTGGTCTCCAGGAAGTTGCGCCTGGTTGGCGCTATGTTCAGGGGCGACATCTTGCAGTCCCACCCTCGGTCTCTGGTTCCCCACGAACGTCACGGCAACGCTGACCCGCCCGACGCAGCCTGGCCCGCAGGCAAGCCTTCCGCTTCGCTCTCCTGGGCCAGTGCTTCGCCTCGCCGCGGCGAGGGCTGGCCGTAGTAGCGGTCCAGCAGCTCGTCGCTCAGCCTGGTAAGCTCGCTGCGCGGCAGGATGCTGGCGACGCGCCAGGCCGTGTCGAGGGTCTGCTCGATGGAGCGGTTCTCGTCCTGGCCCTGGTTCACGTACTGCGTCTCAAATGCGTTGCCGAACTCCAGGACCTGCTTGTCCATGGGGGAGAGCTCTTCCTCTCCGATGACGGCCGCCAAGCCGCGTGTGGCCTCAACACGGCTGTAAGCTGCATAGAGCTGATTCGATATGGCCATGTGGTCTTCCCGGGTGGAGCCCTTGCCCACGCCGTCCTTCATAAGGCGCGAAAGGCTCAGCAGTGCGGCCACCGGCGGGTAGATGCCCCGGCGGAACAGCGAGCGGTCGCAGACGATCTGTCCCTCCGTGATGTAGCCGGTCAGATCGGGCACAGGATGCGAGATGTCGTCCGAGGGCATGGTCAAGATGGGCATCATGGTGATGGAGCCCTCGGATCCCTTGATGCGGCCGGCGCGTTCGTAAACCGCAGCCAGGTCGGTGTAAAGGTGGCCCGGGTAGCCCTTGCGGCCGGGGATTTCGTCCCGCGCGCTGCTTATCTCCCGCAATGCGTCGCAGTAGTTGACCATGTCGGTCAGGACTACCAGGACGTGCATGTCCCTATCGAAAGCCAGGTACTCCGCCAGGGTCAGGGCGGTGCGGGGCGCCTGCACGCGCTCCACGCTCGGGGCGTCCGCGGTGCTCAGAAAGAGGGCGACTTTGTGGAGCACGCCGGCGTCCTCGAAGTTCCGGCGGAAGAAGTCGGCCTCGTCGTTCTTTATGCCCATGCCCGCCAGGATGACGGCGAAGGATTCCTCCTTGCCGGGCAGCGTCGCCTGCCGCACGACCTGCGCCGCCATCTTCTGATGCGGCATGCCATTGCCGCTGAAGATGGGAAGCTTCTGCCCCCGGATGAGGCTGTTAGAGCCGTCTATCACGCTGATGCCCGTCTGGATGAAGTCCGTGGGGTAGAGACGGGCCGAAGGGTTGATGGGCGCGCCGCCTACATCCCTCAGCTCGCCGCCGAACGGAGCGGGGCCGCCGTCAATCGGCCGTCCGATGCCGTCGAAGGCGCGGCCCAGCATCTCTTCACTGACCCGCACAAGGAGGCCGTGCCCGGTAAAGCGCACCCTCGTGCCCGCGTCGGACAGGCCGGTCGTGCCGCCCAGCACCTGGACAATGGCAGCGTCCCGGTTGATTTCCAGCACGTTGCCGAGGCGCACGCCGCCCTGCTCGTCATATACTTCGACCGTCTCGTCGAAGCTGGCCCCGTGCACGCCCGAGACGAAGACCAGCGGGTCAACCACGCGGTCCACGCCGACGTACTGGACGGGCTTGTCCTTTATCATGCGTATTCTCTCTCAAGCGGGCCAAGCTGGTCGTCCACGCTGCTCAGGAGGCCGCGCAGCCCTTCCTCGTCGTCGCTGCGAATGCCGGCCTTCGCGCGCTGCAGGTCCAGGACTGCGGGCAACTGCCGGATGCGAGCGAACGGCGCCCCCCTGGCGATGACGGCGCGGGCGCGGCGGTAGAACGTGACAAAGGCCTTCAGGAGGAGGACTTGCTTGCGCGGCGTGCAGTAAGTGTCCACGGGGTCGCCGGCGCTCTGCTGCAGGAATCCCGTCTTGAACATGTCCGCCACCAGGAGCACGAGGCGCTCCGTGTCCGGCAGGACATCCGGGCCGACCAGCCGGACGATCTGCTGGAGCTTGTCCTCTTCGGCCAGCATCCGCATCACGTCCGCGCGCTCCTCATGCCAGTCCGGGTTATGCTCCTCCCACCAGGGCGTCACGTCGTCCACGTATTCGCTGTAGCTTTCTAGCCAGCCTATCGCGGGGTAGTGGCGGGAGTGAGCGAGGTCCGGATCGAGCGCCCAGAAGCAACGTGTGAAACGCGTGGTGTGCTCCGTGACCGGCTCGCTGAAGTCACCGCCGGGCGGGCTGACAGCGCCGACGACCGTGACGCTGCCGTCCTGCCCCGAAAGCGTTTCCACGAGGCCGGCCCTCTCGTAGAACTGCGCCAGGCGCGCGGCGAGCGATGCGGGGAAGCCTTCCTCCGCCGGCATCTCTTCCAGGCGGCTGCTCGCCTCGCGTAGCGCCTCGGCCCAACGGCTCGTCGAGTCCGCCATCAGGGCCACATTGTAGCCCATGTCGCGGTAATACTCCGCAAGCGTGATGCCGGTGTAGATGGAGACCTCCCGCGCCGCCACGGGCATGTTCGACGTATTGGCGATGAGGATGGTGCGTTCCATCAAGCGGCGGCCGGTGTAAGGGTCCTCCAGCTTCGGGAAGGTGCGCAGGATGTCGGTCATCTCGTTCCCGCGTTCGCCGCAGCCTACGTAGACGACGATGTCAGCGTCGCTCCACTTGGCCAGTTGGTGCTGCAGGATGGTCTTGCCCGTGCCGAAGTCGCCGGGCACTGCGGCCGAGCCGCCGCGCGCTATGGGGAAAAACGTGTCTATGACGCGCTGCCCGGTGATCATCACCTGGGTGCTCGGCTTGCGTTGGCGGAAGGGGCGCGGACGGCGGGCCGGCCACCTCTGGGTCATTGTGAGCTCGATGGGGCTGTGGCGGCCCTCCAGCACGCAAAGCACCTCGCGTATGGTGTACTCGCCCTCGGGCTCGATAGAGACAACCTTTCCCATTACGTGGGGCGGGACGATGAGTCGGTGTTCAATGCGCTCGGTCTCCTGGACCACGCCGAAGACCTGACCGGCGGCGGCTTGCTGGCCCGGGCCGATCCGCGGGACGAAACGCCACTTCTTGCTCGTGTCCACGGCCTCAGCCATCGAGCCAGCTTTGAGGAACGCTCCGACCTGATCAGCCAGCACAGCCAGCGGCCGCTGCAGTCCATCGAAGATGCCCCCCAGCAGGCCGGGCGCGAGCACGAGCGATAGCGGCGCCCCCGTGCGGCGCACGACCTCGCCGGTCTTCAGGCCGGCTGTGTTCTCATAGACTTGGATGGTGGCCACGTCGCCGGTAAGCTTCAGCACCTCCCCCACGAGCCCCATCGGGCCGACCTGAACCACCTCATAAGCCTGCGCGTCGGCCATGCCGGTCGCTTCCACGATGGGGCCGGAGACACGAACGAGGGTGCCGGCTTGTCCCGTTGCAGTGGTCATGCGGTTGCCCCCACGTCCGGGAGCATGGCGACGACCTCGGCGCGTATCTGCTCCCAGAGCCTGTTGAGGCGTCCGTCAAATGTCTGATCGGCCACTTGATGCCCGTCCGCGCTCCGGACTACCAAGCCACCGCTGGCTTCCAGCGCCTCATCCGCCAGCGCGACCTCAACGGCCCGCCCGAGCTCCTGCTTCGCAGCGACGCCAAGCTCTGCGGCCAACCGCTCGCCGACAGCGCGCCTGTCCTCGGCGCGCAAGACGAGCATGAACCGGTCGCCGTCCATGGACTCGATGGCGAGGAGCGCGAGGTTCTTGAGCGATTCTCGATGCTCCGGCCCGGCGGCGAGCCGCGCAAGGCGTCGCTGGACCTCAGCGCGCGCGTAATCGAGCAGTTCCTGGCGGTGCTGGAGCCGCAGCTTCCTTATCTCCTGCTGAATATGCGCAGCGGCGATCTCCTCGCGCCGCGCAGCGCGCGCAGCGGCGCCCTTCAGGGCGCCCTGGACGGCCTTCTCCGCCCTCTGCTGTGCGTCAGCAACGATCTTCCGAGCGTCCGCCTCGGCCCGCTCCTTGATACTTGCGGCTTGCTTCCGGGCGTCCGCGACTATCTGCGCCGTCAGGGCTTGCTCTTGTTCATTCATGACGGTGCGCGCTCCCGACGGGAATGCGCCGCTGGCATCTGTCCGCCGCCGGCCGCGAAAAGCGCTCACAAAGGTGCGTCAGAATTTGATGCCCACGGCCTCGTGGATCATCTTCAACAGGGGCGGGCTCTCTTTGCTCGGGCCCTCGGGGCCGGGAATCTCCACAATGAGCGGAAGCTCCGCGTAGAAACGTATCGCGTTAAGCTTCTCGCGTATGGCATTAGCGATCTGCTCCGTGGTGATTACGATGAGATCCGCGTGCGAGTCGGCCAGGCGTTGCAGTTCGGCGGCCGCCTCATTCGGGTCCTTCACCGCCAGGCCTCGGATGCCCGCGTAGCGGAATCCCTGGACCGTATCGTCGTCGGCCACGACGTAGAACTCCACTGTCCCTCACTCCCGGGCTCGGGCGGTCTCAGTAGTGCTTGACCAACCTTGCATAGAGCAGGATCGCCACCAGCAGGCCGTAGATCGCGATTCCTTCCGCCAGGGCAACGAAGATCAGACTGCGGCCCAAAAGCTCCGGCCTTTCGCTCGCGGCCCCGAGCGCGGCGGCTCCGACGCGGGCCACGGCATAGCCGCCGCCCAGGCATCCCACCCCGACGGCGATGACAATGGGAAGGGTCACGTCCCACTGCGAGGCCGGCTGGGCGGACAGGCCGGCGGCGGCCGGTGGGGCGGGCTCGTTGGGGTCGGCGGCCAGAGCGCTCGCCAGGCCGACGCTCGTAGTGACGCCGAGGCCGGCAAAGATCATCACCAGTATGACCACGTTCCTCACGAACTTCCTCTTCAGACTCCTGGGGTCCATGCGATCTCCTCACTCAGCGGAACGTTTCCCTGTCGGCCGGCCGCATGGCGGACGGCCAAAAGCCCTATTCCAGTCGGAAAGGTTCGTAGCGGACGCCTTCCCCCCCGAAAAACTTCGTGAAGAACTCGTAGTACTCCAAACGCATTATCTGGATCGTAACGATGAGGCCCTCGAGCCCGACGATCGTCGCCGTGCCGACCACGAAGACCACTCCAGACCATACAGGCCCTCCAGGGAGGCCGTTCACCATCTGCTGCATGACGAATATTGTAAAAGACAGCGCCGCATGGCTCAAGGCGAAAGCCGCCACACGCAGGAATGAGAAGGTGTTCGCCACGTAAATCATCGCCGTCTCCATGGCTTCGATCACCCCCTCGAAGAGGCCAACCATGGGGCTCTCCCCCCAGATGGGCCTGTGGTGCGTCAGCAGTGCGTGCAAGGGCCCGTGCAGAGCCAGCACAACAAGCGGCACGCCGAGCACCCCGGCCGCCAGCCACACGTCCGACTCGCTGGAGCCCGCCACCGCAACCTTGATCGCCAGCGCCAACGCGCCCCAGTAGAAGACGATCCCGACTACCCCGAACCGGTTGAGCAGCAGCTCGCCGTAGTCCCTTCGCCGGAAAAGGTTTACGATGTTCAGGACCGCCCCTGCGCTTATGAGCACGATGCCGAACAGCATCGCGAGGACCAGATACCGCGTCACATACGTGGACGCGGAGCCTTCCCCGCCCTCGAACCGTATCGGCTCGTAACCCAGCGTAAGGGGAAAGCCCATGTCCAGCAGCGACTTGCCAAAGAAAGACCCCTGGAAAAACGTGCCGAAAACCATGCTGACCACGCCCGCCGCGGCAACGACGTAGCCGATGTCCCTGAAGCCCGCCGTCTTCCCCCGCCTGTTCGCCAAGAGGCCTGCGACAAACAGGCACAACCCGTCTCCTATGTCACCGAAAATAACGCCGAACATCAGCAGAAAGCTCACCGCGAAGAGCAAGGTCGGCTCGATCTCCTTGTAGGAGGCCACGCCGTACCCGCTCACCAGCCTTTCGAACGGAGCAAAGAGGCGGGAGTGAACGATGTAGGACGGCACCCGGCCCTGCTCGACATCCTCCGGGCCGGGTTCGGCAAGCTCGAGAACCGCCCGGCCATCCGTCGCACGATTGACCGTATCACGCAAGGCGTTGGCCTTGGCAGCCGGAATCCAGCCGGATATGACGGCAGTGGCCCAGGTGCCGCCGAAGTTCTGCGCCGCCTCGTAGAGCTTGATCTGCGCGGAGACCGCATGCAAGGCCTCGCAGAGCGCCTGTGCGTTGGCCTGTCCGAGCTCGTGAAACTCAGCGTGCAGCCTCCGCACCAACGCCTCAAGCTGCTGCCGCTGCTGGACGGCCTCCTGGTAGACTTCGACAGGTGCCCTGTCCACTATGCCGGGCAGGCGCCTCTCGACGAAGCCGTGCTGCGCCAGCACCGCCTCCGTGGCGGAGCCCGTCGGGCGTGGGCCGACAACCAGCAAGTCCACGCGCTCGCCCCCTTCAGACGCCTCCCCTAAGGGTATGATGAGCACCCCTTGCGGCATCGCAGCCCGCATGGGCCCCAGCTCGCCGGCGTCCACGGCACCCGCGCTCACTTGCAGAAAAGCGGACTCCACAAGGCGCCGGATGGGGCTCCTGAGCTGCCTGAAAGGGAAGATCTCGCTCATAAGCGCGTCGGTTTCGGCAAGCGCTCGCTGGGAGTCAGCCAGCCGCGCCGACGGCGAGGCGGCCCGCTGATCGAGGGCCGCGATCACCTTCTCAGCCTGTTCCATTCGGACCTGCGGGATGCGGCCGGCCGAGGGGGCAGCCGCCGTTACGCCGAACAACTCCATCAGGCTCTTCGCTCGCTCCGCTAAGGCGCGGCAACGCGCCAGCTCTCGGTCAAGCGCCTCCGGCTGGAGCCGGCGGCCCGTCTCTTCCACGCTGCTTCGCAGGTGCACGACACCCAGCTCGCCCAAGGCGCGCGCGACTTGGCGCGCGTCCCGCTCCAGGACGATCAGCCGCAGCTTCAGCATGGTTGCCGGGCTAAACATCTTCCGTTGATCTCTGCAAGTTCGACCGCACGCGGAGAGCCCCATTCACTGCTCGAGGTAAGCGGAGACCTCGTTTTCCGCCTTGCCATAGCGCAACATCTGCGTGAGGCCCAGCAGCCGGCGCAGCTCCTCCCTTTTCAGGTAGAAGTAGCTCACCAGAGCCGCGGACGCACTGACGCTCGCGTAGTGCTGGCGATTGGCCAAGCTCACCGTCTCGCGCCACAGCACCTCTTCAAGGCGGCCGAGGTCAGGGGCGTCCTCAGGCCGGAGATACCTGTCGAGGGCCGCCTTGGCCCACCGCACGGCCCGGCCAACGTGTTCCAGGTCGGGGCGGGCGTGAATGCTGCGCAACGTAGACGTGGAGATCCCCCCCTGTCCCGCGGGCAGCACCGACTCCCACTCGTCCCATGGAAGGCCGTACGTGCCGGCCGCCCGCAGCGTGCCCAGAAGCCGCATGGCGTCGAACTCGCACTGCAAAGGCGCCGAGCACTCCCGTCGCTCGCCCGCAGGCAGGCGAGCCAGGCTTTCCCACACGCTCAGCCAGTAGCCCTGGTCAAAGGCCATTTCGAGATACGCCCTACGACGGCCCTCGTGGTAGAGCGGCAGGGCCTTCTTCGCACAGGCCCGGACCGTCCACAGGGGAATCCGGGCGACGAACTCGTCCACCTGGGCAGAGCGGAGCAGTTCCCGGGCCGGCAGGGAAGGGCCTCGCGGCAGGTCCAGCAGCAGCTCGTCGGCGATGGCCTCCTGCGCTTCGCGTTTCTCAGCCGGTCGCGAGCCCGGGCCGACGGACTCGGGCTCCTGTGTGAACAGCCGCAGGAGCACCTTCAGGTTCTCCACGGGATAGCGGTCCAGCAGCGCCGAGTAGAAGGCTTGGTAGGGCTCACCCAGAAAAAACCCGAGAAATGAGAGGTCTCCCACGCAGCCCCGCAGCAAACGGCGCTCGAGGCTCAACGGGTCGGGAATGCCTTCATTCGGGTAGAGGCGGCGCGAGAGATCGCCTATGGTCCGCTCGCGGGACAGTTGCTGAAGACGGGGCCCTTCGTAGAGCTGGCTCCGCCGGCCCCGCACCTTGGCGTTCAGGAACTCCAAGGGCACCACACAAGAGGGCCGGACCTTCGGCGCCGATTTGGCTTCCATGAGGGTCAACCGTTGCCGGGCTAACGAACGGGACCGCAAAAATGGGAACTCTTACGTCGCCTCGCCAGCTCCGCTGGCGCCAACAGCTTCGCTGGCGACGACAGCTCTGCTGGCGACCACGCCCACGGCGAACCGAACGGCCTGCTCGATCTTGGCCGGGTCAATGCTGTCAGGGGAAGGAAGCCGCTGCCGCTCTTCCCGGATGGCCTTCTCCCTCTGCTCCTGAAGGACGCGGGCCTTGGCGCTCAAAAGCTCCTCGGCCTCGCGCCGGGCCCTTTCGCGGGCCGCCGACTCGATGCCGCGTGCCTCCTCGTGTGCCCGATCGAGGGCCTCCTGCGCTTCCCGCTCGGCCTGGGCCACGATCCGGCGGGCCTCTTCCTCCACGTTCAGCACCCTCTCAATGACGTCGCTCACTTCGGCCCTGCTATCTTTCCAGAGCACCTGGACCGGCGCGGCTGCACTCAGACAGGCGCCGTCTGAAGTATCTTTACCAGGTCGTCCGCATTCCGGGCCGACACCAGCCGTGGACAGAGGTCCGGCGCTTGCACGAGGTTCCCAATCTCCGCCAGCACCTGCACCGCCAGGCTCGGGTTCTGCGGCCCCGACAGCACCAGGAACACGACATGGACGGGCCCGCCGTCGGCCGCGCCGAACTCGATCCCGCTCGGGCTCACTCCCACGCCGACCGCAACTCCCTCCACATGGGGATGCTTTGCATGCGGCACGGCCAGGCCGCACCCAATGGCCGTGCTTCCCTTGCTCTCGCGCTCCAGCAGGGCGTCAAGCACGCCGTCGCGCCGGCTCAGAAGGCCGGCGCGAATCTGAAGCTCCACCAGCTCGGCAAGGACCTCTTCCCTGTGCCGCCCCTCAAGGGGCACCTTCGTCGTGCTCGTCGTTATGAGTGAAGTCACGCCCATGTCTTCGGACCCGCCATAATGCCGGTACGGAACAACGGGAACCTACCAGTACACGGTTGCCACACTATAAGGAGGCCATGCCCTGAATGTCAACTTCTCGGCCGTTTGGAACGGCGTCTCAGGAGAGCCACCATGGCTGCTGTGCAAGAGGCGTGCCACAATGGCCATGACCGGCGCCGCAAATGCGATCCTCCGGCCGACTGACGTTCCGAACGCCTCCCACAAAGCCACCTATCAGATTTGTTCTAAATGGAGACCTTTGGTTCATCGGGCCTCTGCGGCCGGGAAGTAAACCAATCTGATACAGCCCCGGCCCGCCGTAGTGGTCCCTGTCAGGCCCCATCCGGCGGCAGAATGCATTTGCATATCCGCGCGGGGGCGGGCATAAATAGCTGTCGGTTGATGACCCCTTCAGTTCCTCGTTGCGGGAGGAGCCGGAAATGCGAACCACGCCCATCGGTATAACCATGTTGAACGACGAACGCGAACACGTCTGGCGCGCGAACAACCTCGAGAACATGCGTGTCGTCAAACGGTGGGCCGACGTCATCCGCAAGGGCCTGAAGAACGTGGACGGCACCGCGCCGCAAGTCGTCATGGGCAGCCAGATCGTCACCGGCACCCGCGTCGCCCAGCAGGTCGGCGAAGAGCTCAGGCGGACCGGATGCCGCTCCGTCGTCATGTGCTACAACGTCTGGAATTTCCCGTTCCTGGTCTGGCCGTTCATCAACTCAGCCGGACGCCACGCGCCGATCCTCAGCCTCTCGAACAACAACGGCAAGTTCCCGGGCAACGTCGGCCTGCTGGCCACCGACGGCGCCCTCCGGCAGGCGGGCGTCCGCACCCATCGGATCGTCGGCGACATGGGCGACCCCAAAGTGCGGCAGCAAGTGACCGACTGGCTGCGCGCCGCCCAGGCCGTCACCACCATCAGCAACGAAGTCTATGGACTTTATGGCGGCCACTCGATGGGCATGGAGACGGGCTACTGGCACCTGACGGCCATGCTGAAGTGCCTCGGCGTCACCGCGCGCCAGATTGACCAGCTCTGGCTGGTGAAGGTGATGGAAAACGAGGTGGACGAAGCCGAGGTGACGAAGGGCTTCCGGTGGCTTACCAAGATGCTCGGGGACCGGATCCTCTACGACGGCAAGATGCTCACGCCCGAGACGCTCAAGACGCAACTGCGCCTCTACTGCGCCATGAAGCTGGTCAACGAGGACAAGGGGTTCGACTTCTGCGGCCTCAAAGGCCAGCGCGAGTTGACCGAGCACGTCTGCCTCGGCGACGTGCCGGAGATGCTCATGAACGACCCGTACGACTGGCACGGCCGGAAAGAGCCCATGGTCTGCTCCACGGAGGCCGACTCCGACGCCGCCGTGACCATGCAGCTACTGAAGTACATCACCGGCGGCCTGCCCACGCTCTTCATGGACGTGCGCCTGTATCACCCCGACCGCGACCTGTGGGATTGGTGCAACAGCGGCAACCACGCGAGCTGGTACGCCGCGCAGAGCTTCAGGGCCTCCGAGAACTTCGAGAAGGTCACGCTGCACCCGGCGCTCGAGTATTACTTCAAGGCCGGCGGCGCCTCGGTCGAGTTCGATGCCGCGCCGGGGCCGATGACGTTCTGCCGCCTCGGCATCTGGGATGAGAAGCCCTACATGGTCATCGTGAAGGGGGAGTCGGTGGACCTTCCGCGCGAAGAGAGCCGCAAACTGGCCGCGCAGACCAACCCGACGTGGCCGCACGTCTGGGCGCGGCTGGAGTGCTCGTTCGAGGAGTTCCTGAACGTCTTCCCGTGCAACCACGTTCAGGGCGTGCCGGGGGACCGGGTGCGGCCCCTGGCCATGGCCTGCGACATGGCGGGCATCAAGCCCATCATCCTCGGCCCGGCGGGCAAGGAGCGCCCCGAGCCCATCTGGGAAACCATGCGCGGAACGTAGCTGTTGTCGTAGTCGTCCTCGTCGTCGGGGTATCGGTGTGGCATCCGCTTCAGGCGGGGCACGACGAGCACCACGACGGCTTGCCTCATAGCCTGAAAAGGTCGGCGTGGGTCCCGGTTCGTTCGAAGATAATCGAACCCCGTCCCATCTTGTAGACGAGCAGCCAGTCGGACTCTACGTGGCACTCGCGCCGGCCACGATAGCTCCCCACAAGCCTGTGGTCCCGGTGGACCAGATCGAGCGCGCCGCCGGCAGCAAGGCACCGGATCACCATCTTCAGCTTGTCGAGGTCCTTCCCGCGCTTCCGGAGTCGCTTCACGTCCCTCTCGAACTGCCGGGCGTAGGCCGGTGTGCGCATCAGATCCCCAGCCTCTTGAACATGTCCTCAACGTCCTTGCAGACGATGAGGTCCCGCCCGGCGTCGGTGTCCTCAAACGTCTTGCGAGTGGCCCTTTTCGGGATCACGACGCCGAACGGCAAGCCCTTGCGCAGTTCGACCTGCCGGTAGAAAAGCGTGATCGCTTGCGTCGGCGACACCCCCAGCCTGCGGAGGACCTTCTCCGCTTTGTCCTTAAGGTCCGGCTCGATCCTGGCTCTCACCATCGCGCTCTTGGCCATGGCACACCTCCTCGCTCATGATTGTAGCACAAACGGGATACATGCACAAGGAACGTCCCGCGGACCAATGCGGCGAGCGTGCGACATGGCGGGCATCAAACCCATCATCCTCGGCCCGGCAGGCAAAGGCCGCCCCGCGCCCGTCTGGCAGCAGGTCGGCTGAGGGAGGCCCTAACCGCGAAGGCCAGGAAGGGTACTAAGCCAAGCTTCAGGTCAGGTGGCCAATAAGGACCGGCAGATCTGCACCAGTTCGTCGGTATTGGTGCGGTACCACTCCCGCCCGGGCGCCTCGCCGACGTGGCGTCCCATTTGCGAGAGTTTCTGGTGTACTGCCTGCTCAAGCACGCGACCGTTTGTTGTTCGGTAGACAAGCAGTAGGCCCGGCTTCTCGGGATACCCCGCTCGCTCCACCGAAGAGTTCTCGCCCATGGCCTCGGCGAGCTGGACTCCAGACACCAGACCAGCAGGCAGGTCCGCCGGGCCATACCGGGGCACGTCCATCAGACCTGCCACCCTTGCCATAGCTCCGCGGCGAGTGTAGCCCACCTTGACGGGGTAGCAGCTTTGGTTCTTGAGAAGCGCCAGTTCCTTCAGGCTTGGAAAAGTGAAGGCGTACAGCTCCTCCGGTCCGTCGCCCATAATGACCAAACCTTCCGTTTCGACGAACGAACCATAATGGGCACGGATCCATTCCTCGCGGCGCTGCGCGGCGACCGCGCCATCCGCGTCAAACTCGGTTCCCCGGTATCCGGCGATCAACTGGGCAGAGATAGCCTCAGCACATTCCGGAAGAACGCGCTGCAGAGAGAAGGTGAGGACCTCAATGGTTGGTCCATTGTCAAATCGAACGTCAACCGACCTATAACCATCACAGGTCTCGGGCAGCGTCCAGCCAAGTTGCCCGATATGAAGGCCCTCGGCATAGCGGCGCAAGTCGGCCGTAAGGACGACCCGTTCGGAATGGTTCATGTCCCAGCATGGGCGATCGTTCTTGTCGTAGCAATCTACCCGGCCCTCTGCGTCCACATCACGCTTGACAATGACGGCGTCCCACTTGCTCTTTCGGGTGACGATCTGGCGTATGGATGCCGCACTTAAGCGGGCCTGTTCTCCGGACATCCCAGGGGCAAGGAGCAAGGGCCCCTCGCCCTTGCCTCGGTTCTTCGTACAGGCTTTGAGCGCGAGCACGCCGGCATCTGAGAGAGCCACTTCCCCGCCGTCCTGCCTTGTCCTGATGACTATATGTCCGTGAGACCGTGCGACGTCAGCATACTGTAAAGCAGAGACCTCCTCCGCAGACAGCCCGCTTTCGTAAAGTAGCGACAGGATGAGGGCATCGCGAGGGTCCGCCTGTCCCATGACGCTCCTCAACACTTCAGCGTTGGGAAACCTCTTATCCCAGAATGGCCCAATCGTTCTCATGCCAGGTCCAATCCGTCGTGCCCAACACAAGTCCCGGCGGCGTACCGACGGCGCACCGTCCTTAGAACGCGGCTATCCAGCTGGCGTGGCCTCCCGGCCCCTCCATAGCGGCTCTGCATTAGCCGAGTCCTACCCTCCCGCTCGCCGTTCGTACGACGCAAGCTCCTCACGCTTGGACTTGACCTTCTGCTCTACTCTGTCAACGAAAGCTGGCCGCAGGAAGAAGATGTCCCCCATCCGACGGTAAATGAGCATTGGGGTCTTGAGACGGCCCTTGTCGTCGATCTCCGTTTTATGCCTCACGTAATCCACGATGAACTCCCCAAACAACTCAGCATCTTCGGGGTCTATGTAAGCGAAGTTCTCTCGCATGATGCGAAGAATACAGTCGTTGTTTTCAATCAGCAGATCCATGTAAGCGTTGGCCAGATCGAGTGTCTGGGCGCTACTCTCCGAAAGGTTTTTCTGGGTGAGGTCAGATGTGCTCCATTTCTTGTCTACGAACTCGGCCTTGTGCGCTTCTTGCAGGGCGTCGTTCAGTTTAAGCAAGCTGCGGTTTTGGGCAGCGAAGAAGTGCAAAGGCCCGTACAGTTTCTCCAGCTGCGCCGTTAGCGCAGAAGTTCTTCGGGCGGCCCGTTCCGCGTGAAGAGAATGAACCAAGTTCAGTATCCCAACGACCAGCCCGCCGCCGAGAAAGCTCACGACGAGTCCCACGGCCTCTCCCGTGCTCACTACCGATAGAGCGCTAGTATCATGTGCGACCGCAACGTGACCCCAAAAGCACTCGAGAAACGCCGCAGGCATCGCACCCAGCGCTCCACAAGAAAAACAGGTCGGCGATCCGCCCGAAGGCTGCCCATCGCCCGTGGGCCAAAAAAGACGTCCCGGCATGGAGCATGATAGTCCGTCCCGCCGCTCTTTGCAATCCCGCGCCCCGCGCGATACGATGCCCACATTAGCCGACGTGCTTCCCTCCCATCCGGCAGGATCACGTTCGCCCCACGCATGACAGACGAAAGGCCAACCCGGACCGTCGCCGCCCACGGCATGACGTGGTGCACCCTGGCGGAGTTCGCGGCGGCCATTCCACTCCTCGACATCGAGAGATGCCGCCAGGCCCAGGCGCTCTCCCCGCAGGAACTCGTGAAGGACAACCCCGTCCGGACCGTGATTCGGTTCCCCAACCCCCAGGACCCTGACGGCCCGGGCCTCTACGTCAAACGCTACAAGTTCCGCGGGCTTCGGGACCGGCTCAAGCACCTCATTGTCCCCACAAAGCCGGTCGTCGAATGGCGCATCGGCCGCGCGCTCGAAAGGGCGGGCATACGCACATGCGAGGTGCTCGCAATCGCCGTGCGGCGCCGCGGGCTCCTCCCCGTCGAAGGGTTTCTGGTCAGCCGCGAGATCCCGGATGCGACCAACCTGAAGCAGTTCCTTCGCAAGCGCCTGGCGCCCATGGAGCAGCTCAAGCCCGGCTATCGGCGGGAGGTCACCGAAGAGCTTGCCGCGCTCACGGCCGCACTCGCGGACGGTGCGTTCCACCACTGCGACTACCACGCCGGGAACCTGCTGGTCCGCCCGGACGCGCCCCCGGGTGAGCGCATCTACGTGGTGGACCTCCACAGGATCGGCCGGCGCCTCGGCCGGCGACAGCTTCTGCATATGCTCGGGATGCTCGCGTCCTCAACGAACGCGCGCGGCGTCTCCCATGATGACCGCATCGCGTTCCTGCGCGCTTTCCTCATGCGCTGGAAAGGCGGCCCCGGCGCGGGTGAGGAAGAGTGCAAGCGCTGGGCCAGGGACGTGAAAGCGGCCGAAGCTGCCTTACGGCGCCGCGGCGTACAAAGCCGCACGCGTCGCTGCATGGTGCGAAGCTCACTTTTTACCATAGACGGTGCAGATTCCTTCGTCATCCATCGCCGGCGCGACTTCCCGGTCCAGGCAGCCATGAGGGCCATCAGGCTGCACGGTGCTGCAATCGCCGGCGACGAGTCAGCGGGCGAAGTCCTGCGCAGAGGGACGCGGACGGAGGTGACGATCTGTCGGAGCGAGGCTGTGCCGCCGTTCGGCGGCGGTCGGCCGGCGCGGCCCGAACAGGTGAAGCCCGGGCAGGTCTGCGCCAAGTCATTCAGGCGCGTTTCGCTCTGGGAGAAGCTGAAAGACGCCCTGCGGCCGCGCAGCCGGGCGAGGGCGGCCTGGATAGCTTCCCACGGCTGCAGCGTGCGCGGCGTCCCGGCGGCGCGCCCGCTGGCGTTGCTCGAGGCGCGCTGGAAGTGGTCCGGCCAGCCGGACTACCTCATAATGGAAGCCCTGGAGAACGACGGGACCCTGGGCGAACTGGCGAGCCGCGGCCCGTCCGAAAGCCAGCGGCGCGCGCTTGCGAAGGCCGTGGCCGAGCTCTTGAACGTTATGGCATGTGCGGAGGTCTACCACCCCGACAGCAAGCCCAACAACCTGCTCATCAAGGAGACCGATCCGCCGTACGGCGGATTCAGTCTGTGGCTGGTGGATCTCGACAGGATGAGGTTTGACGTGCCCATGACCCGGCGCCGCTGGGTAAAGTGTCTTGCCCGGCTGAATTCCGGGCTGCCCGCACAGATCACGCTGCTGGACAGGATAAGGTGCCTGCGCGAGTGCGGCCGCTGGACAGCACACGAGCGGCACCGGATCGCCAGAGATGTCTATGTCCTGTCCCTGCGGCGGCGCCCGGCCTGGCTGGACCAGGCGGGGTGACGACATCGCGGGCCGGCAACGCCTAAGGCGGACTGGCTGAGAACTCGTGCAGAGGCAAGAAGGTGGCGAAGGGCGAAGCATTCCGAGCGAGCGCCGCACTCTCCGCCGTGGCGTTCCTGCTTTTCGCGGCGTCCAGCACGCTTGTGCTCGCCGCGGACGAACCGGCCGGCGCGGAAGAAGCGCCCAACCTGGCGCTCGACAAAGCCATTGCTGCCCTCAAGCATGTTCAGCCCGAGAAGATGACCACCGCCGAGAAGGAGATACAGGCGGCCGCGGTTGAGCGGTCCTGGAAGATGATCAAGGCTGCAGGCAAGGACGGCTTGCTGAAGCTCAAGGGCGAACTGAAAGGCGTGGAGGAGGGCAAGGAGAAGGACGACTTCTTCAAGCTGAATGCAGCCGCCCTCCTCTGGCAGATCGGCAGCCTCGACGAAGCGCAGACAATCGCCGGCATATGGGCGAGCACGCCGCTGACCGCCAACTACAACTACGTCTTCTACCCCGCCTTCGAGGCGGCCATGACTCACGACGAGCGCGCGCTGACGATGTTGAAGGCCTGCCTGAAGGACGACAGCGGTACTGTCTCTGTGGCAGCCCACTCGCTTGGGCTCAGGTGGCCGATGACGATGGTCTTCATCTGGGGGGCCTATGGGCCGGCGGGGCTGCCCGTCCTGGCGTCCATCCTCAACAACTCTCGAGAGCCGGTCGAGCTGCAAGCAGCGGCGCTGCTTCTCTCGGAAGCCCAGTACCTCGAGGCCCTGCCTGGAATCCGGAAGCTTGCCCGCGAGGGTTACTCGCCCGGGCAACGACCGCCATCGGTCCGCCTGATGGCCGTCGAATGCCTTGCGCTGTTCGGTCATCCGCAGGACTACGAGTTCCTGATAGAAGGCCTGCGGTCGGAGAACGCTGACACGGCCCGGCATTACGTCTATGCGCTGCACGAGTACGAAGACCTCCGCGCCGTGCCGCACCTGACGCCGCTCCTTAAGTCAGGAGATGCTCCGTTGCGGCGCGAAGTTGTCGGAGCCCTCTTGCACCTCCTTACCCCGGAATCTCTCGAGGCGTTGCACGAGCACGCCCGGGCGGCCAAGAGCGAAGACGAACGGGACGAGTGCCAGCGGACCGTGGAGAGGCTGATGGACGCGCTTAACCTCCCCTGGGATCAGTACGCGGCGAAGTCCCCGGAACAGAAGAAGGACCTCCTGGCGGGCCTGCGCGGGCGGGCTGACACGATCCGCGGCCCGGGCGGAAGCCCCCAGCTCACGCGGGGGGATTTCCTGGCCATGCTCGCCCGGTGGCAACGGCAGCACCGCCTGGATGCGGGGAGCTTCAAGTGGGATGAGGGGCAGCTCCTGTCCGTGGCAACGGCGGACGACATCAACCGCCTCCTCGACGTCCGCGCCGCCATCTATACGCGCCTCTCCGACGAGTGCATCTCCGAAGCGGCGACAATTGACGAGGCCGTCAGGCTGCTCGGCAGAAGCCGTTACCGCAGAGAATCCGGGCTCACCGAGAAAGCAGAACTTCAAGAGGGCTAAAGCGGACGGCACGTAAGCGTAACTGATTATGATATAAGTAGTTGCGCCGTGCTGGTCGAGCCCAACTTGCCTTGACTTGCTTGGCCAACTCGCCTATAATGCGCGCGTTGGTGTGCGGGGGCTTCGCCCGGCGCAGGCAAACTTCCTGCACTCGCCTGGTTCGGACCAACTGACGGGGCCGTCGGTGCGGCAGTATGTCAGCTTCCAGGGCATGAGTAGCGGGCGAGCTGGCCCGCTTGGTTCTGTGAAGGGGCGGTACAATGGGCGAAGTGCTGCTGCTCGTCGGCCTCCAGTGGGGCGACGAAGGCAAGGGCAAGATCATAGACGCCCTTACGGAGCGCTTTGACGTGGTCGTCCGCTTCCAGGGCGGGGCCAACGCCGGCCACAGCGTCCAGATCGGCGACGAGAAATTCGTCCTGCACCTCGTCCCTACCGGCATCCTCCACCCCGACGTTCTCTGCATCATCGGCAACGGCGTCGTCGTGGACCCCGGCGCCCTCATCGAGGAAATCCGCGAGCTACAGAAGCGCGGCGTCAGGGTGGCGGAGAACCTCGTCCTCAGCGACCGCGCCCACGTCGTCCTGCCACACCACAAGTTGCTGGATAAGCTCCGCGAAGAGTCGCGAGGCAGAGACAAGCTCGGCACAACGGGCCGCGGCATCGGGCCGTGCTACGCCGACAAGGCGTCGCGCTGTGGCGTCCGCTTCGCCGAGTTGATGGATGCGGACCTGTTCCGGGAGAGGCTCGAGGCGGTGCTCGCCACGTACAATCCCATCCTGCGCGAGGTTCACGGCTCCGAGCCCCTCAACCGCGATGCCGTCTACGAGGAATACCGCAGGTACGCCGGGGACCTTGAGCCCTACGTCAAGGACACGGTGCCCATCGTGCACAAAGCCCTCGACGACGGGAAGAACATCCTGCTCGAAGGCGCTCAGGGGAGCCTGCTGGACTTGGACTTCGGCACCTATCCTTACGTGACGAGCAGCGACGTGATCGGCGGCGCGACCGCAGGCACCGGCATCCCGCCGACGCGCATTGACCGGGTGATGGGTCTTGCGAAGGCCTACTGCACCCGCATCGGCGCGGGACCTTTCCCCACCGAGCAGGATAACGAGGTCGGCGAGACCATCCGCCACACGATTGCAGAACACGGCGGCCGCGAATACGGCGCCACTACCGGGCGCCCCCGGCGCTGCGGCTGGCTCGACGGGGTTGCGCTGCGCTACAGCGCCCGCCTGAGCGGCGTCGAGGCCTTAGCGGTCTCCGTCCTGGACGTGCTGAGCGCCTTCGAGACCATTAAAGTCTGCACCGCGTATAAGGTGGACGGCCAGGTGCTTCGAACCTTCCCGGCCAGCGCCAGCACCCTTGCAAAGGCGGAGCCCGTTTACGAGGAAGTCGAAGGCTGGCGGTGCGATATCTCGGGCGCGACCGCCTGGAGCGACCTTCCGCGCCAAGCGCGCAGTTACCTGCGCTTCATGGAGAAGCTTGCGAGCGCGCGCGTCCAGTTCGTCTCCGTCGGCCCGGAACGAACGCAGGTGATCGAGCGCAGGCCCGATGAGTGACCTCCCTGACAAGCTCCCGCGTCACGTGGCTATCATCATGGACGGCAACGGCCGGTGGGCGCGGCGTCGCGGCCTTCCACGCAATGAAGGACACCTTGCCGGCACGGAGAGCGCCCGCGCCGTGGCGAAGTGCTGTGTTGAAATGAAGATACCCGTGCTGACGCTGTACGCCTTCAGCACGGAGAACTGGAACCGGCCGCGCTCCGAAGTCCGCTTCCTCATGTCGAACCTGCGCAGATTCCTGAAGCGCCATCGAAAAGAGTTCGTTAAGAACAATATCCGCGTGCGCGCCATCGGCGCCATCGAGCAGTTGCCCGAGGCCGTACGGAACGAAGTCCGTCTTACCGAGGAGGCAACGCGCGACGGCGCCGCGCTCACGCTCGTGGTCGCGCTGAACTACGGCTCGCACCGGGAGATCGCCGACGCTGCTCGCGCAATTGCGCGCCGCGTGCAGCAGGGGGAGATCGAACCGGACGACGTTGAAGAAACCACCATCGAGGACCACCTTTACACCGCAGGCCTTCCGGAGCCGGACCTCTTGATCCGGACCGGCGGCGAGATGCGCCTGAGCAACTTCCTGCTCTGGCAGCTCTCCTACGCGGAGCTCTACGTGACCGACACCCTCTGGCCCGATTTCCGCGAAGAGGAGTTCAAAGAGGCGCTCCGCGAATTCGCCCGGCGCGAGCGCCGCTTCGGCGCCCTGCGCGACGCGAACGTGCCGCCGGAGGCGCCCCACGCCCCCTCCGCAACGGGAACGAGGAGGCACGCCTGAATGACTGCGTCGCATCAGCGCTCGCACCACCCGGACCCGCCCGTCATGAAGCTGACCATGCCGGTCTGCTTCACAAACATGGCGCCGGCCAAGATCCGGGTAGCCATCTTCGTCTCGATCGCCGCGGGCCTCGGGCTTCTGCTCGGAGTGGACTGCGTCTGGAAAGAGGGCTTCGTTTTCGCAGCCGGCGGGGCGGCGGTGGTCGCGGTGGCCATGGCGGAACTGGCCACGCTCGCAACAAGAGCGGGAGTGCTGGCGAACAGGGCTTTTCTGGTGCTCGTCGGCGTGGGCCTCTTCCTGCTCCAATGGGCCGGCTGGGCCTGGCCGCAGTACTTCCCGGACCCATGGCTGTCGGGCGCCGCCGTGCCGGTCCTGACGATTATGGGCCTCCTCATGTGCCGTGTTGTGCGCGGCCAGATTACGGGCAGCCTCGAAGGCGTCGCTGTGACCGCCGCCGCGCTGCTCTATGTGCCGCTGCTTCTCGGCTTCCTGCTGGCGATCCGGATGCAGTGGGGTGTGACGGGCATCATCGTCGTGCTGGCAGTCACAAAGGCGGGCACCTCGGGCGCCTACATAGTCGGCAAGTCCATGGGGCGCACGCCGCTGGCGCCGTCGGTCAGCCCTGGCAAGACCGTGGAAGGAGCGCTGGGCCAGATGGCGGGCAGCATCGCGGCCGGCTATCTGCTCGCCGTGCCGACGTGGGGACTGATGCGTCCGACAGCGGGCCTTTTCTACGGCCTCCTGGCAGGGCTGACCGGGATGTTCGGTGACTTGGCCGAATCGGTTCTTAAGAGGCAAGCAGGCCTGAAGGACTCCAGCCAGCTTCTGCCCGCGCAGGGGGGCATATTGGACACCATAGACGACGTGCTCTTCGTCGCGCCTGTAAGCTACTTTTTCCTGCTTTGGTGCGCGCCGCTATTCGGCGGGGGGTGAGCCAAGGTGCAGAAGGTCCTTCAAATCGGCGGGCAGGAAGACGTGGTCAGGATCTTCGGGCCGCGGGACACCCGGCTCAAAGCCCTCCGCGACGCGTTCTCGGTCCAAGTGGTTGCCCGCGGGCAGGAGGTCCGCATCGAGGGGCCCGACGAGAACGTCTGCAAATGCGAGGCCGTCCTGCTGGCCCTGGAAGGTGAGCTGAACAGCGGGCGGACCATCACCGACGAAGTCGTCGAACGCCTGATCGAGCAGCAGCGCTCCGCGCCGGCCGCTGAGGCGCCGCCCGAAGCCGAGCCGTGGCCGGGGGCAACGCCCAGGACGCCGGGCCAGGCCGCCTACGTGCGAGCCATGCTCGGAAGCGACCTCACCTTCTGCATCGGGCCGGCCGGCACCGGCAAGACGTTCCTCGCCGTCGCAGTGGCCCTGAACTTCCTCAAGCGCGGCGGCATCAACCGCCTCGTGCTCTGTCGGCCCGCCGTGGAAGCCGGGGAGAGCCTCGGCTTCCTCCCGGGCGACATCTACGCCAAGGTCAACCCGTACCTGAGGCCGCTCTACGATGCACTCCACGACCTGATGGACGTGCGCCGCGTCCAGCGCTACATAGACAACGACATCATTGAGATACTGCCCCTCGCCTTCGTGCGCGGACGCACGCTTGACAATGCGTTCATCATCTTTGACGAGGCTCAGAACTGCACCATCGGACAGATGAAGACGTTCCTGACCCGCCTGGGTCCGCACGCAAAGCTGGTCGTCACGGGCGACATCACCCAGAGTGACCTGCCGTCCGGAGAGACGAGCGGCCTGGTGGACGCGCAGGAGCGCCTTGTTGAGGTGCCCGGCATCCGGTTCGTCTGGCTCACCGAGAAGGACATCGTGCGGCATCGGCTCGTGCGCCTTATCCTGAATGCTTACAGCCAGGAGCCGCCCTCCACGCCGAGGCGTAGGCTCCGCGAGGAAACCGAAGGGGCGCAGTAGCAGGCGCCGTACGTTCGCACGTCGGGCCGCACGCATCCGCGCGCCATGGCAGGAAAAGGCGCGGCTGCACGCCTCGGCTCCTGGGCCGAGCGCCGGAAAGGAGATACTCCCTCGATGCGGTTCGAGATAGCCGACAAACAAAAGGCGCTTGAATGCCCGCGTGCCGCCATCCGGAAAGTCCTCCGGCAGGGCCTGAAGGCAGAGGGAAAGGATGCCGAGCTCAGTGTCGCCCTTGTCGGCGACAGCGAGATGGCCGCCCTGCACGAGCGCTTCCTCGGCCGGCGGAGCGTGACGGACGTGCTCTCCTTTCCTTATGAAGTTGCGGACGAGTTCGTCAGCGGCGAGATCGTGGTCAACGCGGAACGGGCGGTTCGCGAGGCGGCCCGACGGCCGCACTCCGCGCAGGATGAACTCCTGCTCTACGTCGTCCATGGCCTACTGCACCTGCTGGGCTACGACGACCGCAGGGCCGCCGACAGGCGCCACATGCGCCAGCGCGAGCAGGCAGTCCTGAAAGCCGCGGGCTGCAAGGTCGAATTCTGACGGCCCATGTTCGGCGGCGTGAGGCGCGACTCGACACATGGCTCCTTGCCCTCGGTACGGCAACTTTGGCCAATTACCACCACACGGAAGGCATCTGCCTGCGGAGGATTGACTATAGCAACACCAGCCAGGTGGCAAGCTTCCTCACGCCCGACTCGGGGCGCCTTTCCGTCCTGGCCAAGGGCGTCACGCGGGCGCCCAAGCGCGGCATCCGCACGGGCTTCGATCTGCTCGGGCGCTATGACCTGATCTACACAGCGCGACGCTACGGCTCCCTCCAGAACCTCACCTACCGCTGGCTCAAGGAGGACTTCCACGGCCTCAGGAGCGCGCTCGAACGGGTGATATGCGGCTATTATGCGGCCGAGCTGGCACTGAACTTCGCCACGGAGGGGGACCCCTGCCCGGGGCTCTATGAGCTGATGCTCAGAAGCCTGCGCAACCTGGCCGCGGGCAAAAAGTTGGGCGTCACGGTGCTCCTGCTGGAGTTGGGGGTGCTGCGCGAGCACGGCGCGTGCCCGACCTTCGGCGCCTGCGCGGAGTGCGGCAGGGCCCTCCCCGGGCGCGGGCCAGTCCCGTTCAGCCCCGCCGACGGCGGGCCCCTGTGCCGGGACTGCGAGATGAAGCTCCGCGCCGAGCGCAGGTGGCGGGTCACAGCCGTCAGTGCGGGGGTGCTGAGGCAGCTTGCGACCTTGAGCGCTCAAACTGACGCGGACCCGGACGCCGCCCCGCTCTCGCCGAAGGCGACCGTCGCCATGAGCGCCGTGCTGCGCTTTCACATGCGGGACCTGCTTGCCAGGGAACTCCGGATGTGGAAGTATCTGGGGCGACAGGAGCTGAGCCGGTCCCTGACCCGCTTGCGGCGCGGGTCGGGCCTCAGGGGCAGGACGGGGGGAGGCCAAAAACACCGGTTGTGATTTTCAAAGGCGTGGGGGCGTCCGCCGTACGGCGGACGCCGTGCCCGTGCAGGTGGATGCGGCCTGCGCAGCATGGGGCGCGTCAGCGTACGGGCGTCGCAGCGTCATCCACAAAGTAGTAGCCGCACTCTCCCTGGACCTCCCGAAGGTCGCGCGAGTCGAGCGGGAATAGCCTGCAACTGGCCGTGCGAGCCAAGTGATAGATGCGGCACCTGTTGTCGCGGGTGAGCATGGGGCACCGAAACGCCAGACGGCAGCACTTGCCGCACTGGAGGCACGTTCCGCGCCTGTGAGCCTCCTCGGCGCGCACGTACCCGGGCCTGAAGGTCGTAAGCCACGTTCGCCTGAGCTTCCCCAGCATGAGTTGGAAGAAAGTGCTTATGTTCTTTTTCGAGAGCATCAAAGGTCCTCGTCTTGAGCAGCACAACTTACGCGAACGCCTGCCGTAGTGCCTTCCTCCCGCCGCGCGCGGTTCAGACTTCCCACCTAGCCTCGTGCGGCTCTAACTGCACAACCACGTCCACGACCTCCGGCCCCTGTGCGAGGAGCCTGGCCTTGACGCCCTCCGTCCACAGGGCAATCGCCCGGATCTCCCGAAGGGCTTCCCTCGGCGCGCTGGTGTCCATCAAGTCCTGCACGGCCGGCCGATCTTCCAGACGGCCTGCAAGATGACGAGGGCGACCGCGACGGCCCCCACGCGATCAAGAAACGCCCACGACGGGTGAATCTTCGCTCCGGCGACGGCCCGCGGTGCTGGGATCGGGCTGAAGGCGTCCGACCGATGGCCCCAGGCGCTCGCCATCAAGGCGGATGACTTTATACGCTTTCCGACCGGCCAAGTCCAGCGGCAAAAGGTCTCCTTGGAGACGACGGCGATGATCGCAGCCCAGAACGCCATCCAGCCGGTGGTTCGGCCTTCTTCACGCGCTTCGGGCCTTGGTTCAATACATGGGTATAGGCCGTAAGCGGCATCTCCCTGAGATGAGCCGGCGCCGCGTTTCCAAGACAATGTAGGCCTTTTCATTATTTCGATAGCAATGTGCCAAGCTTCTCCAGAACCTCTGATATGGTCTTGCTCGGCAAGGTGCATATCAGTTCTGCATTTCGAGCACGCCAATCTAAGCTTTTCACCTGGTCGGACAAGATTGCGCCAGCCACTGGCAACCCCACAGGAAGAAGCACCTCAAATGGATAGCCTTTGATCTGGCTGGTGATGGGACACAGGATGGCCCGCCCCACCTTGCTGTTGTAGGTTTCGGGTGAGAGCACCACGGCAGGACGACGGCCCGCTTGTTCGTGACCTGCTTGCGGATTCAACGTAATCCACACAGCATCCCCGCGTTGAGGAACATAGGTCTTGGGCCTTACCACGCTTCGCTCCCTGTGGCGGGGCCGGAATCAACCTCGTGGTGCAAGTTGTCTTCGGTTACTTGTGCCAGTAGCTGTCTGAGGGTCAGCTTTGGTTTGACCACAGGTGCTATAACGAGTTTCCCATCTGCCAGCAATATTTCAACAGCCGATTCGTTCTGGAGTCCTACTTCGGCAGCGAAGGCTTTGGGGATGCGCAGGGCAAGACTGTTGCCCCATTTCTGCACACGGGTTCTCATATTCAGCCTCCATTAGCGGTATCTACATAGAAGATACGCCAATTGCTGGCATTTGTCAAGTCTGTCACGCGATGGCGGCGAGCGGCCTAACGACCGGAGTGAGCGACGGCCATCGGCACGCACGGCGGAGCGTGCATGGCGCGCCCGAACTGCCGCTCAACGTCGATCGGACAAGCGGGGCGGCGGTCCCCTCGGCTGATCTTGTTAGGCGACATCATAAACCTCAACCTCTGTATCTCCGAAGTGGTAACACAAGAACACCGAGAACGCCACCGGCGCAAGCGGCGACGAGCATGCGTATCCAGATCGAATGGAACTCCCCTCGTATGCCCATGAGAACTCCGAAAAGAATGATGCCGGAGATGAACTGAGCAATCTGTGCTCCAGTAGGTCTCCGGTGTTCGTGCTTCTGGTCATCATGTATGGGTTGGTTTTCTCGAACACTGGATGCGGAGAACTGCGCATACAACGCCGGCCCGACAAACAGGATCCGTGTCGCCCACGGCGTCGCCCGCCGTACGGCGGGCGCCTCTGCGGTGACCGCTTTGTGTGACCCTACTTCTTCTCGAAGGCGGCGTCGCTCCTTCGCTGAAGCTACGGCGGGGGGAACGGCCTTCACTTCTTCTCAAACGCCGCGTCAAAGGCCAGTGCGCTCGGCGGGAAGTCCAGGTGCCTGACGAATTCGCAGGCCTCCTGCGCGCCGTGCTCGCGGTCCATGCCGCTGTCCTCCCACTCCACAGAAAGCGGGCCCTGGTAGCCGATCCGGTTAAGCTCGCGGATGATGGCCTCGAAGTCCACCTCTCCGCGGCCGGGGCTGCGGAAGTCCCACCCGCGCCCTGCCTGGCCGAAGTTCAGGTACGAGGAGAGGATGCCTTCCTTGCCGTTGAGCGTGACGGCGCAATCCTTCACGTGCATGTGGTAGATGCGGTCGGGGAAGGTCTTGATGAAGACGTCGGGCTCCACGCCCTGCCACAGGAGGTGGCTGGGGTCGAAGTTGAAGCCGAACTCCTTGCGGCGGCCGAGGGCCTCGAGCGCGCGCTCGGCCGAGATGATGTCGAAAGCGATCTCGGTCGGATGGACCTCGAGGGCGAACTTGACGCCGCACTCCTTGTAGACGTCGAGAATGGGATTGAAGCGATCTGCGAGGAGCTTGAAGCCGTCGTCAATCGTCTTGGGGCTGACCGGCGGGAAGGAATAGATGAGGTGCCAGATGGAGCTGCCCGTGAAACCGTTGACGACCTTGATGCCCATGTTCTTGGCGGCGTGGGCGCAGTTCTTCAGGTTGTCCACGGCCCAGGCGCGCATCTTCTTGTGATCGCCGGCGATGTTGGGCGCAACAAAGCCATTGTGGCGCTCGTCGAGGTTGTCGAGGACGAGCTGGCCGGCCAGGTGGGTGCTGATGGCCCAGCACTGGAGGCCGTGCTCTTCGAGGAGGGCTTTGCGCTCGTTGCAGTATCTCGTGTCCTTGGCGGCCTTGAAGGGGTCGAAATGGTCGCCCCAGCAGGCGAGTTCGAGGCCGTCGTAGCCCCAGCCGCCGGCCTTCTCGGCCAGGTCGTGGATGCTCAGGTCCGCCCACTGTCCGGTAAACAGGGTCACAGGTCTTGCCATTTATGTCTCTCCTTCTGTCTTGCCTTTCACCACGGAGACCCGGAGGTCACGGGACAAAGGAATGCCACCTCAAGTGCAACAGCCGGAGCAAGCATAAAGCCTATGGCCCTTCTCGAAGCTTGTCCCGCGCCCTCTGTCTTCTCGCCCCGTCCTCTCCGTGTCCTCAGTGCCCTCCGTGCCTCCGTGGTAGATGTAATCAGACCTTCGGAACGGAGGTCCACTTTCTGCTCTCGGCCGACTGCTCCACGGCCTCAAGGACAGCCTGGCACTTCACGCCGTCCGTGAAACTGGGGACAGGCTGACGGCCTTCGGCGATGGCCGTGAGCATCTCGTTGACCTCGTTTGCGAAGCACTCGCCGTAGCCGATGATGTGGCCGTCCGGCCACCATGCCTTCCAGTTCGGGGTGTCGGGATGGGTGGCGAGGACCTTGCGGAAGCCCTGCTTGGCGCCTTCCCCGTCCTTCCAATATTCGAGGTAGTTCATGTCCTCGAAGTTCCAGCCGATGGAGCCCTTGGAACCGTTGATCTCCCATCTATGGCCATTCTTGCGTCCGCCGGCAAAGCGCGTCGCCTCGAAGATGCCGACGGCGCCGTTGCTGAACCGCGCGCACCACATGCAGGCGTCGTCCACGGTGACCTGGCCCATCGTGGCCTTCTTGCCCCCGACGAGCTTCTCCTTGCCCCGCTCGACGATCTCCGTCAGGAGCGGCCGCTGTTTGATGAAAGTCTTCAGGTCTCCGGAGACCTCGGCGATGTCGCCGACGAGGAACAGGGCCATGTCGGTGATGTGGGCGCCCAGGTCGCCGAGGGCGCCGCTGCCGGCGAACTCCTTCTGCAGGCGCCAGACGAGCGGGAAGTCGGGATTCATGATCCAGTCTTGCAGGTAGTTCGCACGGAAGTGATAGATGGTGCCGAGCTCGCCCGCCTCTACCATCTGCTTGGCAAGCTGGACGGCGGGCGCCTGGCGGTAGGTGAAGCCGCACATGGCTTTGACGCCCGCCTTCTGGACGGCCTTCATCATGGCACGAGCGCCGGCCAGGTCATTGGCGAGGGGCTTCTCGCAAAGGATGTCCCTGCCGGCCTTCGCGGCTGCCTCAGCCATCTCGACGTGGACGAAGTTGGGAGTGCTGATGTCCACGAGGTCAATGTCCTTGCGGGCGATGAGCTTGCGCCAATCGGTCTCGTATTCCTCCCAGCCGTGCATTTCGGCCGTGGCCTTGACGATGTCGGGCGGCTCGGTGCCGGCGATGCACTTCATGACGGCCTTGGCGGGCGGGCCCCACATCTCGTTGACGTTGCGGTAACCGAAGCTGTGCGCCTTGCCCATGAAGCCGCAGCCGATCAGCCCCACGTTGACCATCTTTTTCTTGGCCATACGCCGATTCCTTTCTGCGCGGTATGTGCGTGCGAAAGCGGGCGCGCGCTGATAGCTCCTCGCCCCCGCGGATGCAGTTCCAACTGAGGCATTGGTTTTAGCGGAGCAGGGGCGAAAAATCAAGACGAAATGCGGGCGCGGACCAGAGCAAGAGCACGAGCAAGAGTAAGAGCAGGAGGAAGAGTAAGAGCAGGAGCAGGAGCAAGAGTAAGAGCAGAGGCAAGGCGGCTAACCGGGCCAGGGACGGGGGAGATAGCCGCGGTTGATGCACTCTTGCCTGAAGCGTTCGTATTTGGCGGCATATGCCCCGGTGAGTGACGGGCGGGGTTCGACCTCGCGTTCGATGCGGACCATGGCATGCGCGGCATCGGTGAGGTTCGAGTACTCCTCCATCGAGGCAGCCACGATGGCGGCTCCCAGCGCAGCGCCGGTCACAGCGGGGCGCTGGACCCGCTTGTTCAGGGTGTCGGCCCGGATCTGGAGCCAGGCGTCGCTGCGGGAGCCGCCGCCCGCAGACAGGATCGTATCGCCTACGCGTGCGCCAAGACCGTCCAGAGTATCGTAGGCGAGGCGTTCGAGGCACGCGACGCCTTCGAGGTAGGCGGCGAAAAGGTCGTCGCGGTCGCGCGGCCCGCCGATGAGGAACTGTTCCGCTTCGGGCGCGCGGAAGGGGAAGCGCTCCCCTTTCCCGACCAGCGGATAGGCGACGAGGTCGCTCGGACTGTGGTCGAGGGCATGCGCGCTTCGGGATTCGGTCTCCGCAGGGCCGAACTCGACGACGAGGCATTCCGCGCCGGTATTGCTGGCGCCGCCGGGAAGCCACCAGCCGGCCGGATGGCGGTGGCAGTAGATGCGGCCCATGGGATCGAGCAGCAGGCGCTCGCTGACGCCTTTGATGACCATTGTGGTGCCGATCGTGGTGTTGTACTGGCCCAGCGTCACAGCCCCGGAGGCGACCTGCGACGCGCAGCCGTCGGTCATGCCGGCAGCCACGGGCGTCCCGGAGGGCAGGCCCAGCTCTTTGGCCCGGTCCGGCGTGAGACGGCCCGCCTGCGTTCCGGGCTTCTGCACGGCCGGCAAGAGGGCGCGCGCTATGCCGAGGTCTCTTTCAACGAAGTCAGGCCAACGATCTTCGAGCAGGTCGTATCCCCACTTGAGCGCGTTCGTCTGGTCGGTGCGTGCCCAGGAAGCGGTCAGCCAGCCGATGATGTAATCCGTGGGGCTGACGAAGAGGGCGCAACGAGCGTAGACCTCCGGGCGCCTGCGCTTGAGCCAGAGGATCTTCGGCAGGGCGAACGACGGGCCGAAGCGGTAACCCAGCTTGGCAGTCACGTCTCTGCCGGCGCGCTGGACCTGTTCGGCCTCGCGCGCGCAGCGGGAGTCGTTGTACATGATCGCAGGGACAATCGGCCGGTGGTCCGCGTCGAGGGCACAGACCGTGCCGCTGGTGCCGGCAACGCTTACGGCGGCAATGCGGTCGGCGAAGGGGCGCCGCTGGTTCAGGGACGGGAGCGCGCGGGCCAGTGCCTCTTTGACGGCGTTGGTCCATGCGCCGGGCTCCTGCTCGGACTGGCCGTCCGGCAGAGGGGCCTTCCTCTCTCCGAAGATGCTTTCGCCCTGGCCGACAATCTGACCGTCTGCGCGCACGAGCAGGCAACGGGCGCCCTGCGTTCCGACGTCAATCCCACAAAAGACAGCCGGCATCGTCCCTCCTCCAACCGGCCCGGGCGCCGGCACTCCTACCGCACGTCACTCGCCGTGGGGTAGAGGCTCGGATCCCGGCGGAAGGTCTTAAGCAGCACCTGTATATCTGTGTCACTTCTGAGCAGGGCGATGGTTACGCCCTGGCCCAAGCCGACTGTGGCAAGCGGGACCTCTCCTTGCTCGGCAACCGCCGCGCGGACGGCTTCCGGCCAGTCCGGACATCCGGCTTCGCCGGCAACGGCCCAGACCAACCGCGGCCCTTCTCCCGAAAGGTCTGGAAAGGCGCGCGAGATCCGCACTGCGTTGCCGGTGGCGTCCTCAACGCCTTTTTGCAGGGCGGCGGCCGCTCTCCTGACGGGCTCGCCGTCGGCGATTACGATGGCCCAGCGGACGCGGCCGTCCTCGACAAGGGGGATGCCGCGCCAGTAAAGCTGGCCGGTCCGTGTGGGGATAGGGGCCCGCGCAGTCTCGCCCATCAAGCCGAGCACCTTACGCCGGGCCGCCTCGAAATCGTCAAGGACCGGCTCCGAGCGGTCCGCGGACGGGGCCACCCGATAAAGGCGACGGAACGGCCTGCGATCCAGGCGAAGGAGGAGATCGGAGCCCTTGTCCGCGCCGACGACGCTCTCAAGCGCGGCCACGCGCCGTATGTCGCGGGCGCGGGTGCTCCCTGGCGGGCGCCTCTCGACAGGCTCAAGGCGAGGTGAGTTCACCGAAGCCCGGCTTTCGGAGGATTCGGCACCGCGCCGTGCGGCGGCGGCCTTTGTCCCGGCCGGGGCAGGCTGCGCCCCGCCGGCCCCCGCGGCTGACTTCGTGGCGGCCAGCCTTGATGCCTCGCGCCACAGGGCAGCCTCCTCGCGGGCGTCCCGCAGGATGTGCCAGATCACAAGCTCCCGGTCCGCCTCCCCGGCTGACACGGGGCAACGGACGGCTGCGCCCGCCAGTCCTTGCCATGCGGCAGCCCAGAAGGCGCTTCGCACCTCCACGGCAGCCCGCTGCCAGTCTGCATCGCGAAGGTCAAGGTACAACCAGACCGTCGCGGACGCCGGGACGGCGCCGGACTGCACCATCTCGGGCACGAGGCCGGGTTCGCAGCCGTCCGCAACGAGCCAGAACTCGAAGGGGACTTTCAGCGCAAGCAAATCCTGCGGCACAGCGTTGATGCGCTCGCAGAGGATGGCCGGTGCGTAACTTTCTTCGCAGGCCGCGCGGACCGTGGTCGGGAAAACGCTCCCCGCGCGCAGGAGCCAGAGGGGGTCGGGATAGGGCAGAAGAAGCCTGCCGGGAAACGGCGCTGTGGGCGGCGTCGCGCCGTCGCCTGCCGTAAACGAAAGCAGGGCCAGGCCACGGCGCGCGGCGTCGCGGCCGAGGTTATTCAGAGCAGGCCGGCTCCAGCCGCCGACGAGGGGAACCGTCAAGGCACTGACGCCGTAATTCCCGAGCTTCGCGAGCGAAGGCTCGGCCAGCGCGCCGCCCGGATCGGCGGGCGCCCGGCTGGTCATGTCCTCACCGATATGCCAGAGCCCGAAAGCACTCGCAGAGGCGGCGGGAATGGACAGGACCGTGACTGAGAGCGGCACCTGCACGGCACTGTCGTCGGCGCTCACCACGAGGCGGGCGCTATACTGGCCGGCCTTAAGTTGGCGAGAGTCGGCCGTCACGGCGAACCATGCCGTCTCATCTGCTGCCAGAGCCACGTCAGTTGAGGCCGTCATACACGCGCGGCCGGGCTCGTCCTCGCGCACCTGCCACAGGTAGACCGCCGCCGGAGGGAGCGACATCGGCCCGCCGGCTTGCGGGCCTGCCCCGGCGAGTGTCAGGCGCAACTTCTCAATGGGCCGAAGAGCTTTCACCCCGAGGAACTCCGTTCTGTCCTCTTCCTGAGTCAAGATGAGGTCGAGTCGGTTCATTTCGGCGAGCGCGGGTCCGCCATCGAAGCGCCACAGCAGGAAGCCGCGGTCCTTGTCCCGTTGGGAGATCGGGATCAAGCTGCCGGCCGGCGCGGGGGCGGCGCCTTCAACGGGCTGGAACCGGGGCAGCCCCGGCGGCTGGGGCGCGATCGGCGGGTCGCCGCCGACGCTCCCAAAGGGCACGGTGAAGCGGCCGATGTTTTTGCCCAGACTGTAGACCTCGACCAAGAGCCAGGCGGGCTTGCCGCTCCTGCCGGGCCACGTGGCCCGCCCGGTCCAGCGACGCAGCGGCTCCGATGTGCTGAAGAGCAGGCTGTCTGCTGGGCTGAGCTCCTCGCCAGACTCGTCATAGACGCGCGTCACGATCGATACGTCGCGCAACTCATCTCGAAGAGGCGTCAGGTCGAAGCGGATCGTCAGCGGGGCGGCGGGCTCCGCGCCCGAGCCGGGCGGCTCAACCAGGCTCTCGGCGACGAAGAGGTCGTTCAGCTCGGCAACAGCGGCATAGCCGTCCAGGGGCACTATCAGCACCGTGGCCTCCAGGGACATGCCGGGCGGAATGTCGGGGTAAGACCAGCCGAGCACAACCGCGCCGCCGTCGGCCCGCAGCCCGGCAAGCGGGCTGCTCGAGCCGGCGGACGATCCGCCTTCCAAAGCGAAGCCGAGCGCCCTCCGGGAAACGGGGTCCGCGACGGCGATCCAGCGCAGCGCCGCTGCCCGGTCATCCTGCACGGCTGCAAGGAAAAGGTCCGCCGAGAGCGCCTCAGTGCCCCGGCCGCGGTCGAGGCAGTAGAACGCCCGCGCCGCCCCTCCTTGTCCGCCGACGAGCGCCAGAGCCCGCACGGCGGGGGCGGCCGCACCCATGAGGCGGAAGCGCGAGCGGTTCTCGAAAGTCAACCCGACCGCGATCCAGGGGCGGTCGGCAGAGAAAGTGTACCTCTTGACGACGCGCAGCTCGCCCGCATTCGCGGCAAGCACGAGCGTGATGCTGCTGCCGGTCACCGTCTGGTCGAGAGCGTCGAACGCGAAGTCGGCCGTGTGGACTTCCTCCATGAGGCCGCCGTGTCCATCGGCGGACATGCCCGTCATCTCCGTGCCCTGGAAGATGAACGAGATAATCCTGCCGCCGTTTTCCGGGGCGATAGTTGCCTGGTAGAAGGGGCTGCGCACGACCAGATGGCGCCCCTCGTGCTGGACCGTGAGGGGCAGCGCGGTCTGCGCCCAGGCCGACGGGACGGGCAAAACCAGGGCCAGGAAGGCCAGGGTCAGAACCGGGGCCGGAAAGGCATCGGCTCGGTTCCGGCCATTCAGGATCGGCATCAGCGGGCGTCCTCGCGGCAGAGGAAGGCTCCAGGCGACCCCGCTCGCACTGAAGCATTCAGTAATATACGGTCCGGCGAGCGGCCAGGCAAGGTGATTCGGGCCGGACGGGGCGCCTTGATTATGGCCTGCGGCGGGGATAGAATCCGGGCCGCTGCAAGGGGCGCAACATTTCACATTTCTGCTTGGGGGGAGCACGCCATGAAGCCGAAAGCCACGATGCGAGCCGTTTACCTGGAGAAAGTGGGCAAGTTCGGCATCAGAGAGGTGCCCATCCCGAGGCCGGGCCCCCGTGAGGTGCTCGTGGTGATCAAGTCCGTCGGCGTGTGCGGCTCCGACATCCACTACTATGAGCACGGGCGCATAGGCGACTTCGTCGTCACGAAGCCCCTCATCCTCGGCCACGAGTGCGCCGGGGAGGTCGTGGCGCTCGGGAGCGACGTGACAATGCTGCGGGTGGGGGACAGGGTTGCGCTGGAGCCGGGCATACCTTGCCGGCACTGCAAGCAGTGCCTGAGCGGGCGCTACAACCTTTGCGCGGACGTGAGGTTCATGGCCACGCCGCCGCACAACGGCGCCTTCTGCGAGTACGTGACCTCGCCCGAGGACTTCGCCTACAGGCTGCCGGAGAACGTGAGCACAGAGGCCGGCGCGACGATCGAGCCGCTCTCCGTCGGCATGCACGCCGTGAACCTGACGCATCTGAAGCCCGGCGAGAAGGTGGTGGTGCTCGGCGCGGGGCCCATCGGCCTTCTGGCCGTGGCAGCCGCCAATGCCGCCGGCGCCGGGGAGATCACCGCCGTGGACCTGGTGCCGATGCGGCTGGAAGCGGCCAGAAGAATGGGCGCGGCGCGCACCGTCAATGCGCGGCAGGAGGACGTGGCGGGGGCCCTGAAGGATTCCGCCGACGTGGTGCTGGATTGCGTCGGGGCGGAGGCCACCCTCCAGCAAGCATTTGAAGTGGCGAAGCGTGGCGGCCGCGTGGCCTGGATAGGGATGGCGACGGACACCGCCTCGGTCTCCCTGGCGAAGGCCCAGGTCAAGGAGCTACTCATCAGCGGCGTCTTCCGGTATGCCAACGTTTACCAGGCCGCCGTGAACCTGATGGCGGCGGGCAAGATCAGGACGGACCCGCTCATAACGCACCGGTTCCGCTTCCCGGAGGTGGCGGAAGCGGTGAAGTTCGCCGCCGAGAACCGCGAGGCCGCGCTGAAGACGATGGTGAACTTCGACTGAGTCGTCCGGGGCCCGGTCTGGGGTGCTGCCCGGCGGTGCGAGACGGCGATTTCGCCAGGGAGGCTGTTTTTGCCCTTGACAGCGCCCCCTTTGCTGTTAGTATCATGCCGCACAATGCGGGGCCGAACGAGAATGAAGCCGTATTCGCGCTCTTCTTCCATGTCGGGAGGTTAAAGCGATGACGTGCGGTCACTGCGAAGGGAAAGAGATGCTGATCGTCGGGACGAAGGTGAAGAGCTACATCAAGACCAAGGAGCTCATGAGTTCTCAGGACGTGCTGGATTGCCTGAACGCCGCTGTATATGAGCTGCTGGACAAGGCCGTGGAAAGGGCGAAGGCGAACGGGCGCAAGACGGTTCAGGGCCGGGACGTGTAAAGGGGGCTTTCGGCAGAGTTCACGACGTTAGGACGACCTGCGGCGGCGCGGAAAGGCGCGACGAATCGGGCTGTTCGCAGTATGGCCCCGAGCATACTCCGCGCCCGCCAGGGAGTCGAGACGGGGGTATGGCGGTCCCGACGGCCTGCCAATTATAACACCGATATTCAGGACTGCGCGCTTCATCGCCCTTGCTGCCGCGCTGATCCGCCGGGCGGCTCAGAATCTTGCCACAGGGACAGGCAAGCCGTTACACCGTAGAGCCGCAAGAAGCCGAGCCACCTCGGCGGCCAGGAGCTAACCATAACGTCAACGCTATCCCCCTGTGAGAGCCGCCGAATCTGCTCGGGGATAGTATTGGGACACCTTACTCTATTGCCTTGGCGCCGTCTTGCATCCGGGGTTTCGTCTGCTTGGAACCGGCGCACAGTGTCACAGGCCGGGGCCAGAGCCGGCAAGGAGCGCTTTGACCTCTTGCCTGAGGACGGGCAGGTCCGTCTCGACGACGCCCCAGACGACTTCGTTTGACACCGAGGCGTAACCGTGGATCAGGTGGTTGCGCAACGCTATGATCCGCTCGGTATCGGTGATCCGCGCTGCAAGGGCGGGTTCGAGGTTGAGCGCCTGCCGCGGGGCCTCGCCGATGATCTCGAACTGGCGTTCGACGCCTCAACGGAGCAGGGGATCGGACGAGTAGTCCGATACCGTCTTGCCTGCCGTGAACTGTGCCAGCAGGTCGCAGGCCTGAGCCATGTCGAAAAGGTACTTCACGACCTCACGGTTCATCGTAAAGCACCACCTTGCTCTCCTCGACCGCTTCGCGGAAGTACGGGTTCCGGATCGCGCCAGGTTCGACAAGGTCCACAGGGCACCCGAACAGCCGCTCCAGGTCGCCTTGCAGCCCGAAGAAGCTATCGGCCTGCTTGGCGGGCAGCATGGGCCCAAACTCTACGAGAAAGTCGAGGTCGTTTGGCTTCCGCCCGTCCACCCTCTCTGCTGCCGAGCCGAACAGGGCAAGTCGGCGCACGCCGCGTTTCAAGCATAGTTCGGTCACTTCCGCGAGTTTGTCCTGGACCATAGCATCCATTGCCGGCCCCTTTGCAGTGCCCCTTACTGCACGACACCCAGCGTGGTCTCCACGCGCCAAGCCGCGCCAGCCAGTCGCGCCCAATCAAACTCCAGGGACATTATGGCTCTGCCGCGCCAAGTGTCAAGCATGATTCGGCTCGGGGAGCCGGCGAGGCGGCTCGTTTGGCGTTGACAGGTGGAGGGGGCGCCTATAACGGCCCACCCGTGGCTTGAACGCCCCGCAGCGGGCAGCGGGCAAGCGGCGAGATCAGTCCAGCTCTTTGAAGGCGACGATGGAGCCCTGGGAGGTGGCAATGTAGAAGGCCGGCACGTAGGCGTCGCCGGCTACCTTGCAGTTGGGCCCCAGCGGATCCGACCACATCTCCTTCCCAGTGTCCAGGTTGACGGCCGCCACGGAGTGATTGTCCTTGAGGACGTAGGCCACCTGCTTGCCGATGGTCAGCACCCTCACGACGCCGTCGTAATGCCAGAGCAACTGCCTCTGGTCGGCGGCGGAAAGGCAGACCAGGCTGGGCTTGTCCGTCAGGACCAGCACCTTGGAGCCGGCAACGGTGATCTTGCCGACGACGGGCGCCTCGAGCATCACCTTCCAGCTCTCTTCGCCGGTGCCGGCCTTCAACGCATGGATGAAACCGAGGTTGTCACCGACATAGACCGAGCCCCCCTCCACACCGACGCCCGATGATATGCGCGAAGGCGCCCTTGGGCTCCACTGCCACATCTCGTGGTCCTTGCCCAGGTCCCAGGCGAGGACCATGTTCCCGACGGAAGACGATGCGTAAAGGACGTCGCCGTCGAGCACGGGCTGCTCGAATATCGCTCCGTCGAGGGAGACCAGCCACCTCGGCTCCCCGCCGGCCAGGGGCAACAGCGACAGGAAGCCGTTGGTGCCCACCAGCACGACCTTGTCCTTGTAGGTCAGGGGCGCGGTGGAGAGCGGGAAGCCCGGATCATGACCGGCGCTGAGGCGGTCCGAAGCCGTCTCAAACGTGAAGAGTTCGTCGTTCACGACAAGGTACAGTCGGTCGCCGAAGGCCGTTGGCGGGCGCTCGAGGCTGTCGCGGAGGACGGCTGTGGCCTTCCAGACGCCGGTTCCCGAATTAATGCAGTGGATCTCGCCCTTATCGGCCTCCACCACCACGAACTTGCCGCAGGAGAAGATGTCCTTCAGCGGCCGGCTGGCACTAAGCTGGCCGAGATCGTGACGCCAGAGGAACTTGAGGCCCCAGTCCTGAAGTTCGAGCCGGTCCTGGGCCGACAAGAGCTTCGAGTGCCCCATTGGAGGCGCCAGAGCCTCGGGTGGGGCGACCGGGATCGTGCACGAGGCGAGCAACACAACCGGAAGCAGCGGTACGAAGGCGGACCATCTGCGCAGCGCGATCTTCATGACTGGACCTCCGAGCGGTATCTGACCGGTTGCAGCTTGTTCACCAGAACTGTAATCGCTGCCTGTGTGGGTGTCAAGCATAAAGACGGGCCGGGCCGAAAGCCGGCCCGCCATCCGCTGTACGGCGGACCGATGGGGGCTCGACCTGCCGCCGGGCGGCCGGTAGACTGGAAGGTGCCTCGGGCACTTCCGGCCAAGGCCGCCATGTTGAGGCCGCGGGCGTCAGCGGGCAGAGCAAGAGCACGAGCAAGAGAAAAGTGGGAGAGAGGCGGGAGGGATGGGAGAGGAACCGGCCTTCATGTGCGACGCAATGCTGGGCGGGCTGGCGCGATGGCTGCGCGCGGCCGGCTACGACGCCTGGTTCGATGTGCACGTGCGCGACGGCGACCTGGTGCGCCGGGCACTGGAAGAGAACAGATGGTTGCTGACGAGCGACTCCGGCATCCTGGAACGCTACGCGGTTTCCGAAGGGCTTGTGCGCTGCGTGTTCGTGCCGCTCGGCCTGTCCACAATGGAGCAGGTCGCCCACGTCATGGGCGCGCTGAACCTGAGGCTCAGGGATTCGCGATGCATGGAATGCGCCGGGGAACTGGTGGAGGTCGCGGCGGCCGAGGCGGAGGCGGAGATCCCGAAGAGGGTGAAGGAGATGGGGGTGCGGCTCTACCGGTGCGCCGGCTGCGCCAAGGTGTACTGGCACGGCACCCACTGGGAGAGCATACAGAGACGGCTGCGCCACGCGATGAGACTGGCCGGCATCGAAGCCGGGCCGGAAGACGCGCCCACTCGAAAGAGCGACAAAGGCGCGAGGAGTTGATGAAGGCGCCGGGCGGGTGGAGGGCGGGCCCGCCGGACACGGGAGGCCTGCGAACGCCGCAAGTGCGGAGGGAATCACGAGTAAGAGGAAAGAGGGCGGCGCGCGTCAAGAGAGGTGGCGCGCTATTCGCTTGCGGCGAAGGTGCCATTTGGAGGATAATCGAGCCCGCCCAGGCTGGCCGAGGCGGGCGTTTGCAGCAGATCCGTTCGAAGAGAGGCCCGGCCCAGCCACCCGCGCACCAGCCTGCGGCCGTTGGAGGTTTGCACGGTTCGCTGCCCGCGCAGCGCCGATTGGGTCATGGCTTAGAAGTCCCATTATGTGCAGCGCGCAACAGGTACCTGGCGGTCTGCCGCAGGACAACGCGGGCTTGCCGCAAGATGCTGAGGCCCTGAGGAAGAGGGTATACGACCTGACTCAGCAGCTTCGGCGAGCCGAGACGCGCGTCGAAGCGCTTGACGCGCAACTGCGCGAGCGTCCCGCGCCGCCGGTGGCGCCCTCCCGCACGGAGCGTGAGTTGAGGGTGCTGGCGGAGCAGTTGGAGCGTCAGGCGATGCTGCTGGAGCGCGACGAGCAGGTGGCGCGCGAGCTGCAGAAGAGCCTGCAGCCGGTAGTGGAGAAGGGGCTGGAAGGCGTCAAGTTTGCCATCCAGACGAAGCCCGGCACGCGAGTGGGCGGCGACTTCTACGATATCATCAACCTGTCCGATAACTTCGTGGCCTTCCTCATCGCGGACGTCTCCGGCTACGGCCTACCGGCAGCAGTCATCATGGCAACGGGGCGGCTGGCGTTCCGCACGTATGCGGCCAACGAGCTGAACCCCAAGACTATAGTGAACGACGTCAACAAGGCCATGCTGCGCAGCACGCTGGCCGGCCACTATCTGACGGCGTTCCTCGCCGTCCTGGACACGGAGCTTCTGACCCTGCAGTACGTCAACGCCTCCCACTGCTCGCCCTTCCTCATCAGGAACGGCGAGGCGACCCCGCTGGACACCGAAGGCCTTTTCGTCGGCATGTTCGAGGATCCGCAATACGAACAGAAAGTGATGCAGATGGAGCAGCATGACCGGCTGTTTTTCTACACGGACGGGCTGCTTGGAGCGTTCGAGGGGGAGGACCGGCACGAATCGCAAAGGAAGCTGCGGCAGTACCTGAGGGACAACGCCTCGCTGACCGTGGCGGAACTCGTTGACCACCTGGGCAGGTTGGTGAGTTCGCCCGAAGACGACGTGGCCATGATGGGCGTGGAGCTGCTGCTGGAGAAGGCGCAGCGCAAGACGATCAGTATCCCCAGCCTGCCGCGGGAGTTGGCGCACGCCGAGAACGCGATTCTGCCGGTTCTGGAGAACATGGGCTACGGCGAGCGAGCCATCTTCGCCGTGAAGCTGGCGTTGGAAGAGGCGGCCATAAACGCCATTAAACACGGCAATGAACTGGACGACACCAAGAAGGTGACCATCGGCTTCGCCATTGACGAGAACAAGGCGGTCATCTCTATTACGGACGAAGGCGAGGGATTTGACCCGAAGGACGTCCCCGATCCGACGTCGGACGAGTTCCTGATGGCCACATCCGGGCGCGGGCTTGCGCTGATACACGCATATATGGACGAGGTGCGCTTTAATGACAAGGGCAACGAGATCACCATGATCAAGTACGCCCCCTGGGCAGCAGCGGCCAAACGGTCCTAAGAGTTCTATCTGCGAGTGCGAAGATGCGCGAAGAGATTGCACAAGGCGCCACCATCCGGAAGGAAATCCAGGGAGACGTCGTGGTCCTGCGCATGTCAGGACAGATGCGCGAGATGGGGGCCGATGTGCTCAGAGACCAATTGGACGAGTTGCTCGCAGGGGGACACTACAAGCTGGTCTTCGACTTGAGCGACATCACCTTCATTAGTTCCGTCGGGTTGGGGCAGATGATGAGGGCTTACCGCAGCGCCTCCAGCAACGGCGGCTACGTGCGCATCGTCAATCCCCAGCCGCTGGTCGAAGAGGTCTTCCGCTTCACCAAGCTGCACAAGATCCTTCAGATCTACCCGACCGTCGAGGCGGCGGTTCAGGGCTGAGGCGCGCCGGCGTCGCCGGCCCGTAGGTGCGCCGGGCCTGCCGGCGCGTGCCCGCTTCGCCCTTCCCCATCAGGTTTCTGCGCCGGAGGCCTGATCGGCCGCGCGCTCCGAAGCCTGCGCCAGGCGCCTCAGGCTGAGCCCCTCGCGCCGCAGGTACCACAGGCCGACGATGGTGATGGGTATCACGTTCACCGCCCACATCATCATGCCGAAGGCGCCTGCATCCCCCCTTGACACGCCGAAGAGTTCCGCGCCCGCTGTCGCGGCCGCCTGGAACGGCCCAATGAAACCCGGCGCCTGCGGCGCCACAACAGCAACCGTCACCATGGACTGCACGACGAGGGCCCCCGCCAGCGGCAGGTCCAGCCCGAAGCCGCGGGCCAGGACGTAGGTGCTGAGCGGGTAGCAGAACCAGACGCCGAGGGATAAGAGCGTGGCTGCTGCAACGCGCCCCGGGCTTTTCAGGAACCCCATCGCCTGGACGAAGGAGCCCAGCAGTCCCATGAGCGCTTTGCGCCAGGAAGCCGGCAGGACGCGGAGGAAGAACTCCGCCACTCTGAGCGTGACCGCGGGAAAAAAGGTTGCCGCGCTGAGCGCGACCAGGCCGGCTGCCAAGGCAGTCGCGAAGAACAGGCCCTTTGACCTGACCTTTTGGAGGAACTCTTCGAGTTGCTCGCCGCTCCGTTGCGTCGCCTGCGGCTCCAGCCCGGCGGCCGGCACTGCCTGAGCTGCGGCCTGGTCGGCGGACGCGTCCGCTCCGGGGTGGCGGGGCGCTCGCGCCGAGATGGCGACGAACGTCAGCAGGAGCAGGAAACAGGTGCCGATCAGGTCAAAGACCCTTTCGAGCCCCGGCGCAGTGCCCGCTGCATGGCCGAAGCTGACGCCGCTCTTGCGGTGGAGCATGTACGGCCGGATGATCTCCCCCGGCCGAAGCGGCAGCACACACGTCGCCATGAACCCGATGCACGTTGCGCTTGTGATGTCGGAGTAAGAGACCTTCTTTATCGGGTTCAGGAAGACGCGCCACCTGAAAACGCGGAAGGCATACGTCAGGCCGATGAGGCCCACGGCCGGCACCAGGTAGAGGTAGTTGGCCTTGCCGAAGGCTTGTCCCATCTGAGCCCACTGGCCCCTCATGCCGCGCAGGAAGTAGAGGACGGCGGCAGCGCTCACGAGGAGGCTGATCGCGACGAGCAGGGCCTTCCTGACCGATTTCTTCAAAGCTGGCCTCTCGGCGCCGGAGGGAATGCGGAGAAGCACCAATGTAGCGAAAAGAACGGCTTCGTTGCAAATCCTGGGCCGCGCCGCGCTGATTGACAGGGCATTCGAGCGGGTTATAATGCCATTGTCCTTGCCTCTGCCACAGGTTACAGAGAAGGGGCGGCGCGCATGAGTGCCGCAGCGAATGGAGACGCCGGCGTCCGCTTCGGGCCGTCCGAACAGGAGGAGCAGCCCGCCAGCAGCAGGGACGAGCTGATGCCGTGGACGTTCAGCGAGCGCGTCGTGCCGGACGTAGGGGGATTCGCGGCGCTCCTGTCCCTGGACCATGACGAACGGCTTTTCCGCCATAACTATGCCCACCCCATCCTGGCAAGCGTGACCCACGGCGCGGGGACGAAGCTCAAGGTCGCCTTCATGACGGGGCGGCACGACGCCGTGGGCATGGACCTGGTGGCTTCATGCGCGAACGACGTGCTGACGCTCGGCGCGGAGCCGCTGTTCTTCCTGGACTATGTCGTCACGGACAAGCCCGAGCAGGATGCGCTCAGGCAGCTTGCGGCCGGCATCGTCACGGGTTGCCGCCAGGCGGGCTGCGCGCTCTTGGGCGGCAGAACATGCGAGGAGCCGGCCCTCTACGGCAAGGGCGGGTACAGTGCGGCCGGCTTCATGGTGGGAGTTGTGGAGAAACACCGCATCATCGCGGGCGACAGGATGCGCCCCGGGGACATGGTGGTGGGCCTAGCTTCGAACGGCTTGCACGTCTGCCCGCCCGAAGGGGATTTGCTTCTGGGGCGGCTGTTTTTCGATGAGGCGGGGATGCGGTGCAGCGACTCGCTGGCCCGGTTCGGCATCGAGCGCACGCTCGGCGAGGAGCTCCTGACCCCCATGAGGATTTACGTGCGCGCAGTCAGGTTCGTGCTGCACCGCTACACTGTGAAGCAGGTCGTGGCGGCCATAGTGCACGTAGCGGCGGGCGGCCTGTTCGGGAGCATCGCGCGCCTCCTGCCGGAAGGCTGCGCCGTCGAGCTGGGCTCGGCGAACTGGCAGCGACCGCGCATTTTCGAGGTGCTCCGGCAGCTCGGCGACGTTCCGATGGCGCAGATGTACGGAATGTTTAACATGGGAATAGGCATGGTCCTGGTGGTAGCGCCGTATTATGCAGAGAGCGTCGTGCGCCAACTGCGCAGGGAAGGGGAAGAGGCGGCGATCATCGGACGCGTGGTGGAAGGCCCTAAGCAGGTAAGCGTTTCCTGAGCTGGGTGCTTGCGCCCAGACTTTCCTTCTCCGGTGCTTGCACATGCGAGGCGAGAGAGACAAGGACGCCGAGTCCCTCCTGGGGGCTTACGGCATAGGCCGCCGGCTGGCAACCCGTGTGGTGGCGTTGCGGGCCAAGCGGGTTGACGTCACCGGCACGCTGCTGGCCGAGGCGGCGCAGAACAAGGCCGTCGAGCGACTGCTGCTGGCTCCCGAGCTGGTCAGAGATGTCGAGGCGCTCTCCCAGGAGAGCCTCCGGCAATTGGCGCAGCAGTGCGGCTACGAGGCGCCGGACTCCCTGCGCGTCGTTCCGGATCCCCAGGCCGGCTGGCGCACGATAGCGCTCGAGGACGACCTGCTCGCCGAAGAGGCGGTGAGCCAGGCGGCCGGTGAGGCCGGAGTGCGAGCTATGGGGCTCGTCAAGGCGGGCCCGCAACAGATCACCGTCCGCGAGACCGAGAAACTCTTCACCCCGGAAGAGGTGGCGCGCCTGAAGCTGAGCGCGCTGACAAGCCAGAACGCCGACCTGCGCGTGGAATCGCTGCGGAAGCTCGTCTTTGCCCCGATGGACGGCGCGCAGAAGGCCGGCATCTTCCTGAACGTCCTGATTGACCGCGAGGCCGAGACAAAGGTGCGGCGCGAGGCCGTCCGCTCGCTGGAGCTTATAGGGTTTCGCTCGGACATGGCAGAAGCCGTCCGCGGCCTCTTCGAAGAGGACAAGAAAGAAGCCGTGCGCGCCGTTCAGCGCCTGGCGGCTCTGCTGCACGACGCGGAGGCGAGCGAAGCGGCGCTCGTGCTGGCGGTCCTGTTGGAAGTCTTCGACCAGAGCAGGGACGGCGGGATGCTGCACGAGCTCCTGCGGCTGATCGGCGCGTGCTCCGCTACCCTTGTGACGAATTACCAGAAAACCGAACAATTCTTCCAGTCGGCGCTGCGTCACCTGGGGCGTGACTTCGACGAGCTCCGCTTCGACGTAGAGGCGGCCATACGGTCCTGCATTGAGCAGGCGCCGGACCTTGCCGCTGACCTGATGCAGCGCGAGCTGCGCCGCAGCACGGACGCCCGCGTTCGGAGCCTCCTGCTGAACCTGAGCGAGTCGCTGGCGCGCGAGCCGGCCCAGGTCGCCGAACTGGCCGAGCAGGCCGTCCGGGAACTGCTGAATCCCGAGCTGCCCGAGAGCGAGAAGGCCCGCCTGCGCTACGGGCTGGTGCGGCTGGGCGAGCCCGCCGTATTCGTGGCGCTGGGCCGCATAGCTCAGGCCGGCGGCGCCGAGCGCTCGGAACTGATACGTCTGATAGACGTGCTCTGCACGGAAAGCGACGTGAGCGATGAGACCGTCCAGCGGGCCGCCGCCGCCCTGATTGGGCTTCTCAAGGTGGCCGACTCCGTCACTCGCCGAGGCATCGTGCAGGCGGCGCTCCTGTCGGACCGCCGGGTGGACAGGTCGCTGCAGGAAGAGCTGTCGGGTGAGCTGCTGACCCTCATGACGGAGTTCAACCTGCCGAGCACCCTTGACACCATCGAGAACACCCTGGAGAGGGTGGGCGCGGCCGCCCTGCGGCCGGCTTACGCGTTCATGCGCCGGACGTATCCCTCGCCGCCTGCGCAGCGCGCTGCGCTCGCCATGGGGAGGATTGTGCAGAACAGGCCGGAGGAGGTGCCCGAAGATCTGGCGGGGCAGATCCTGAAGCTGTGCACGGCCCTCCTGGAGGACGAGAGCCTCGGGGAAGGCGCTTTTGCCATAACGCTGGCGTCCCTCTGCGGGTACACGAAGCCGGGCGCCGAGCGATTCGATGCCTCGCTCAGGCGTCTGAAGGATAACCTGTGGCGGCTGCCGTACTCGCTGCACGCGCTGCAAGCGCTGGGCATAATGGCCGGTTCCGTCAACGCGCGCCAGGAGCACCAGAAGGAGCTGTTCGAGCTGTTCGACGGCATCGTCCGGTTTCAGGCGCGCACGGGGATGGGCGTGCGCAAAGAGACGGAGGAGGGGCCGGTCTACGAGTTCGGGCGCGAAGTGGAGTTCGACATCCGCGTCGTGCCCGCGGCCGTCAAGGGCCTCGAGCGGATCTGCGTCAGCCGCCAGGCCAGCGAGCAGATGCGGACCGAGATCGGGAAGCGCTTCCTGATCCTCTGGGAGGGCGTCTCGAAAGTCAGGATCATATGGGGCCCCGCGGCCATAGAGGCCCTCGTGGGGGCGATGAGCAGGGCGGCATGCTCGCCGATGGCCACGCTCGACATGAAAGTGCGCCTGGGAGTCTCCCTCCTGCGGTTCCTGAACAAGATCAGCGTCATCCGCAGCATCGGGGAGATATGCTCGCAGCCGGACGGCGCGCCGCCGATGCAGAAGCTCGCTGTTCAGGCCGGGATGGAACTGCTCGACGAGTGGGAAGCCTGCGAACTGCAAGACGTGGAGCGCAAGCTGGCCTTGCTCAAGAGCGCGGGCCGGGTCGCGGCGAACGCGTCGCTCAATCCGCGCGCCGAGGCCGTGCGCGCCCTGCGCGAGCGCACCCTTCAGGCGCTCTTCAGCGGCTTGCGAGAGGGGATGAGCGAGGTCAGGGATCCGTTGCTCCTCATGCGCGAGTGTCCGGGCCTGCCCGTCGCTCAGAAACGCGAGATAGATGAAAGGCTCAGCAGGGCGTTCGGCCTGATGCGGGTCGGCGCGCGCAAATGACCCGGGGGGCGTTACTGAGTGTTGCCGGGCCGGAAGCGAACGAGTTCCGCGTAAACATGGCCGACGGAGACCTGCGCTTCGATTCGGAGGAGCATGCGGGAGCTTTCGTCAATCCAGGCGCGCACGCTTCTGTACTGAACGGGCTGGGCATCGTCCGCCGGCTCTTCTTTTTTCAGTTCGCGGACGCCCACATCGTATTGGCAGGCGTCGAAGCTCCCCGCAGCCACCGTCAAACGCTCCTTGCCCGCGGGCGTCAGGGTCACCTCGTAGACGGTGTCCCCGTTGAGAACCTTCAGGGTCCGGGTGGCCTTTGCGGGCACGACGTCGGCGCGCACCATCAGGAAGACGGAGGGTATGTCGAGGGTGGGCTTGAGCCGGACCTCTTTCTCGCTTGTCTTGCCGCGGCGCAACTTCTTTATCGTCGAGCTGGCAACGCCTGAGTCCCAGTCGTAACGCGTCTCTATCGTCTTCTGCCGGCTTCCGGTGCGCGTCGCGAACTCGGCCAGGTAAGGTTGGAGCGTGTGGGCATCCATGCAAGTCCTGCCGTGAGCCTCACATCGCCAGAAGCGGTCAATGACCGGCGCCGTCTTCCCTTTGTACTCCAGCACCAACTCCTCTCTGCCGTTCTCGGCCATGCTGGAAAGGGAAGTGACGAGGCTCGCAGCGGCGATGCCGTTCCAGCCGAACTCGAACTCCAGTTCTTCGCCCGGCCCGAAGGGCATGCGCGCGAGCACGGGGAATTCATCGGACGCCTTCTGCGGCACGGCCCACCGCCACCGGTCGCCGCTGCAGCCCAGCAGGAGCCCGGCTATGGCGGCCGCCAGCACCCCGACTGTGAAAGAGGCCTTCTGCAATGTCGTCACCGCTGCCATGGGGTTCCTGAGAGGAGCTCCCTGTCTGCCAAGGCCGGCCCATCGGCGCACGGCCGCCTACGGCAGGAGCCTAAGCCATTATAACTTCCGCGTTTGAGGGAGTTCAATTGCGGCAGAAGGAGCGGACAGTGCACTGCCCCTCCTTGCGCGCTGATTGACCTTCCCCGCTTCATCCGGTAACATGGGCGATGCGGAGGCTGGGCAGGGGATGTCGGACATCGCGAAGGTTTGAAAAGGAATTATGGGATCGTCCGAAAGGTTCTTGTGCTGGGGGGTGATGGGGACGGCCGTCGCCGTCCTGGCGGCCGTTGTGGCCCTGGCAGCGGCCGGGTGCCGGTCTTCGTTCGCAGGCTTGACGCAGGAACAGGTTGAGCGGCAGTCACGCGTTGCCCAGACGGAGGGCCAACTCCGTTCGCCTGATCCGACCGCGCGGCAGCAAGCTGCCGTCTCCCTCCTTTCAATGGGCTACGGTCCGGCAGTGGAGGCGGTCTTAGGCGCGATGCAGCCCGGCGAAGACCCGGCGGTCCGCATCAGCATGATACGAGCGGCTGCGTTCTGCGTCGAGCACGGCTGCTTTGAAACCGTGCTGGCAGCCACCGGGGACGCTGACCCGGACGTGCGCAAGGAAGCCGCCGTCGCGCTGGGCAGGTTCACTCGGCAGGACGAAGTGGACGCCATGACCGCGTTGATAGAACGACAGGACACCGCGGCAGCGCGGAGGCAGTTGCTCTTCGCCGCGCTCGGCGACGGCGTGGCGGTCCGGGCTGTGCCGGTTCTGCTGGCGGGACTGAAGGACAGCGACGAGGCCTCGCGCGGGGCCGCCTGGACAGCGCTGCGGAAGATATCGGGCAGGCAACTGCCCCTCGATCCCGCGCAGTGGGAACAGTGGTGGGCAGCCAACTCCCACAGGACGCGCGAAGACATCCTCGAGGAGCACCTCCAGGCGCTCTCCCGCGAGGCGGCCGTTCTGACCGAGCAGATGAACGACCTGACGAGCCAGCAGGCGGAGCTGATGAAGTTAGTCAGCTCGTCCCAGCCGGAGACGCCCAAGCTCCTCTTAGAGGCGCTGACGAGCCGGCATTCCTCGGTGCGGCAGTACAGTGCGTGCCGCCTGGCCGCCTTGAGCAAGGAGAGCCTGACCGGGCTGAAGCTCGATGCCAAGGATAGCGCGGCGCTGGAGGGCGCCCTGGCGGACCCGTCGCCGCAGGTGCGCGGGAACGTGCTGCGGTTCGCCGTGCAGTCAGAGGCCGACTGTCGCGACCGGATGGTCAGGAAGGCCCTCGGCGACGAAGATCCCGCGATCCTGACAACTGCCATCGAGGCGGTTCGCGTCAACCCCGGGCCGGAGGCCGTAGACCGCCTGGAGGTCCTGGTCATCGAGTCGCGCTCAAAGGAAGTGCGCGAGGCGGCTGCGAACGCCCTGGGGAAGGTGGGCTCGGACAAGTCAGCGCTGGCGCTCATAACGGCGCTCGACGACCGCGAGGAGAACGTACGATGGTTCGCGGTGGAGGGGCTGCGGAAGCTGCACGCGGTGCAGGCGCTGCCGAAGATATCCGAGATGCTCCAGACGGACGCCAGCGCGCGTGTGAGGGAGATCGCAGCCAGCACGCTGGGCGAACTGGGGCAGCCGGCCGGGGTCCCCGCGCTGAACGATGCTTTGGACGACCGCAACGACCGCGTCCGGGAGAAGGCGATTTCCGCGCTGCTGGCGCTTGCCACGGGCAACTGCGACCGGATGCTAGTCATCGCTACCACTTTCCAGGAACGCCGCCTATATGAGCAGGCCGAGCAGGTGCTGACGCGCACCGTCGAGCAGTACGGCAGCGCGCCGGAGCTGAAGGGCCGTCTGCCTGCAACATACGAACAACTGGCCGCCGTCCAGAAGGCGCGGAGCGAGTTCGGCGCCGCCGCCAAGACGTATGAGAAACTCGATGAGCTGTCGGGCGGCTCGGCCAAAGTGCGGCGCGAGTTGGTCAACTGCTGGGTGCAGTCCGGGGACGTGACCCCGGTCGTGGGGGCCGTCGAGAAATGGCTTGCCGCGGCCGGCCAGGATCAGAGGCCTGGAGTCATGGACTTGGCCCTGGACTGTGCCGAGCGCCTGCAAGAGTCCGGCCATGCCCGGGAGGCCGGCGCCGTGGTTGACGCCGTCGTCAAGGCCGCCGGACAGACGCCGGAGGCGAAGCTGACGGCCCGGATGGAGAAGCTCCGGCGGAAGATCGGGGGCTGAACCGTTCGTCCTCAAGCGCACGGGGGCGAACCGCGTGGCGGTCCGCCTCAGGCGGACTGGAGGAATGAAGAAGCTATGGCCGTTCGGCAAAGCAGCGCCCCACCGTGCAACGAACGGTTCGTTCTCGGCAGTGACCACGCCGGCTACGACCTCAAAGAGCAGGTGAAGCGCTACCTGTTAGAGAAGAGCAATGACGTCGAGGACCTTGTGCCCGAGTTCCGGGAGCGGATAGATTTTCCAGGCGTGGCTGAGGAAGCGGGCAGAAAGGTTGCGCACGGGCGTGGCCGCTACGGCGTTCTGGTGTGCGGCACGGGCCTTGGAATGTGCATGGCCGCCAACAAGGTACGCGGGGTCCGGGCCGCGCTGCTGTATAACGAGGCGGCCGCCGAGTATGCCAGACGCCATAACGACGCAAACGTCCTGGTCTTCGGCGGTCGGACCATGAGCTTCGATCACGCGCGCAAGTGCCTGGAGATCTTCTTCAACCACCGGTTTGAGGGCGGGCGCTACGCTGAGCGCAATGACTACATGGGGCGTATGGAAGAGCGGGGTTGACGGCGGAATGCGTGCGTCCACAGTCCGGTCCCATTGGGGAGTCACGGTGGCCTTGCATAACCTGACCGCACGACTGCGGGCGTTCTCGGGGGGCATCGTGGCAGGCGCCCTGCTGTGCGCGTTCGTCGCCATGGCGGGATGCAGAAGCGCCCCGACGCAGCCGGGCCCGAAGCCGCAGCCCGCCAGCGCGGCGAAGAAGCCGCCCCCCGGCTATTTCGTGTACATGGTGCGGCGCGGCGACACGCTGTTCGCGCTCGGCGAACGTTTCCACGTGTCCTGGGCCGAACTGGCAGACGCCAACAACATCAAGAATCCCGCCGAGCTTCCGGCGGGCACGGCGCTGCTGGTTCCGCGGGCCGAAGGTGCAAAAACGCCCGGGGCGCCGGCGGGAAAGGCGCCGCAGACGGGGCCGGCCCGCACTGCCGTTGCCCCGGAGGATCTGCACCACGGCAATCCTTCGGCACAGTACTGGTGGCCCACGCAGGGGCGCGTCGTGCGGCGCTTCGGCTCACGGGTCAGGGGCCTCGCCGAGCCGGGCATAGGCATCGCTGCGCCGGTCGGGCTGGAGGTCTGCGCCGTAGCGGCCGGCACCGTGATAACGTGCGTGCGCGCCGACCCATCCGTGGGATCCGCCTGGGGCAACGTGGTGGCCATCTCCCATCCCGGCGGGATGGCGAGCTGGTATGCTCAGTTGGATCGCATCCTTGTGGAAAAGGGCGCCCAGGTGAGCAAAGGCCAGCCCATAGGCACTGTCGGCACGGGCGCGGACGGGCGCGCCGGGATCGAGTTCCGCCTCTTCCGCGATGACCGTCCCGTCAACCCTGCGGACTACCTTCCGTAGGCCCTGCGTCCTGCCGGCCGTTTTGGTTGTGTAGGCAGCGGGAGTGGGGATAAGATACACGGTGATTCCGCACTCTGACAGGGGCAGAAGGGGGTCCTGAAGCCGCGGATGACCACAACAGCCGACAGCAAGAGCAGACGTCGCGTCGTCCTGGTCGTAACGGACACGCCGGAAGACCTGGACGTTCTTCAGGATCAATTGGGCGAGTCCGGTTACGAAGTGGAGCACGCGTGGACCACGGAGAAGGCCAGCGGGCAAATCAAGGCGGCGCAGCCCGACCTCGTCCTGCTTGAGATGCGGTCCTTCATGCACGATGGCGTCGAGTTCTGCAGGGCCCTGCGCGCGCGGCCGGAGACGGAGGCCGTGCCCATCATCGCCATCGCGGACGATTGTACGGACGAACAGGAAGACGAGATACTGCGGGCGGGCGCCGATGGCCTCCTGTGCCGTCCGTTCGAGGCGGCGGAACTCCTCAGCCGGGTGCGGACGCTGGTGCGGCTGAAGGACCTGCACGACAGGGTGGCAGAACAGAACCGCCAGCTCCTGGACGTCAATGCGCGGCTCGACCAAATCAACCAGGAACTGATGGGGCGCAACCGCGAGCTGGAAGAAGGCATCGCGATGGCCCATCTGCTGCAAGAGGCCCTGCTGCCGCAGGAGTACCCCCACATCAAGAACATCGGCTTCTCCCACACTTACGCCCCGGCGGACACCATCGGCGGCGACTTCTTCCAGATCATCGGCATGGAGGACGGCCGTGCCGCCATCTTCATCGCGGACGTGAGCGGCCACGGCGTGCGCGCAGCCATCGTCACGAGCATCGTCAAGACCGTCATTGACTACATTGACATGAACGACAAGACGCCGACTCAGGTGCTGAGCGATTTCAACTCGCGGTTCCGCGGCGTGCTCGGCCCCATGGCGCCGCAGATTTACGCCACGGGCGTAATCATGATGGTGGACGGCGAGAATCGCTCCGTTACGATTGCCTGCGCGGGCCACCCGATCCCGATTCACGTGAGCAAGAAGCGGCAGTTTGCTGAGCCCATCATGAACCTGGACGACTGCGGGCCGGCGCTCGGTTTCCTCACGGACCCGGACTACCCGACCGTCGAGAAGGGGCTTGCCGTGGGCGACATTGTGTTAGGGTTCACGGATGGGGTCTACGAGGTGCTCAGTCCGAAAAACGAGATGTTCGGGATAGCGCACCTTGAGCGGTTGGTGGCTGAAAATACGCGGCTGATCCCCCGCGAGCTTATCCAGAAAATCGTCAGGGAGACGGAGGAGTTCAGGGGCACTCCGCGGCGGCCTGACGACGCCTGCCTGGTGGCGTTCGAGGTTTACTGAGGCGGCACCGACCGGTTGGCCTTCGCCAGCGGGACTTCACGGAAACCAGCAAGCTACGATTCGATTTCGATCACGATGCCGCGCTTGGTCTTCCTGTAATATACGATCTCGCAGCCTATCTGTTCTGCAAGCGCCGCCTCCGACTTATACGAGTCCGGCTTGATGGATATCGCGCGTCCTCCCACAAGACCGTCTATTCCTTTGGATTCCTCGTCCGGCGTGGCAAGGCGGTAATCGGTGGAACGGAGAAGGGCAAGTTCCTTCAAGATCGCTTCTTGGAAGAGCAGCCCCACGAACGTCTTAACTATCACCAGATCTTGCACCCAGCGAGACACCATCTCTCTGTCAATCTGTCCAATGGCTGACTTTATATTCCCCACCATGTGCCAGATGCGTTCGGTGGCGTTTTCTATGGCGTCTGGGTAACGTTCCAGGTACCAGCGCTCCCACTCCTCAAGCGTTTCGCCCGGGAATTCCTGGATCAGTTGGCTCATCTGGCCCACAACGGCAGACGCGTCCCTTGGGCGTACCGGTTTGCCAGGTTCACCAGGGGGCTGGCGTACTTCGGGAACTGCGGCTCTTCTGCACCAAGAAGGTCTCTTATGCGCTGGTTGGTCAGTTCTCTTCTCACGTAGGTCCCTGTGTGGCCGGGCTGCACCCTCTTGCCGGGGTGAGTTGCGACCGAGACCCAATGGACACGTTGACCTGAGAGCCGAAAAGCCCTTGGTCGGTTCCCAGCTTTTGAGCGATCAAGTCCCGGAAGTCCTCGTTTATCTCGTACCCGATGGAATCCCGCCCCTCGATCTCGCCGGCGAGGCAAGTGGTGCCGCTCCCCAAAAAGGGGTCCAGCACCGTCTCTCCCCAGAAGCTGTACATCTTAATGATGCGACGCGGAAGCTCCACGGGGAACATCGCCACGTGGCCTTGCTGCTTCTCAGGGCTGAGGCGCCAGATGCCGCGGAACCACCGGCTGCGCTGTGTCGGAGTCAGCTCGCTTTTCCTCTTTTGCTCCGCCGTGGGACGGGGCCACGTCCCTCGTTTGCGCAGCAGTAGGATGTACTCGTGCTCGTACGTCACATGCCCGTCCCGAGGGTAGTAGATGGAACCCATCCAGCACCCTCCGCCGGTGGTCTTCGTAGTGGAGACCTTCTCCCAGATAATGTTCCCCATGAAGTCAAAGCCGATGTCCCTGGCCACGCGGATGATGTCGGCAGGGATGGGCTGGACGCGGTACCTACCGTGTTCTGTTGCTCGAAGGTACTGGTCGCCGATGTTGACGGCGGCGCGGCAGCCGGGGTGGAGAACTCTGTGGCACTCGGCGATTACGCTCCGCAGGTCCGACAGGTACTCCTCGTAGTCCTGGTTGTAGCCGATCTGACCGGGATGGGCGTAATCTTTGATGCACCAGTACGGCGGCGAGGTCACCACTAAGTGCACTGACCGGTCGTCAAGCTCCGGCATCTGGCGGCTGTCCGCAAATATGACCCTGTGTGTTGCCATACGGTTAGGAGCGCCCTCTTGGTAAATCGTCAGGCACAGTCCATCGCCACCACATCCGGCCTGCAAGGCGGAGCAGCGACCGGCCTCATCCGCCCCAGTACCGCTCGAGCAAGGCCGCAGTCCTGCCCTTGAGCGCGCTCAGCATCCCGGCCGCATCCTCGTCCCCGGCCAGGTGCGACAGCATCAGCCGGCCCTCTTCCCGGCACAGGTCATCATGCTGCGGCATGACTTCTCGTAGAAGGAACAAAGCGTACTTGACCATGCGGAACGGGCCGTATGCCCTCGCCGCCGTCCCCGGCAACGCTTCAACGGCCACCGAGTAGATGCCTTTGACGCTCTCAATGATGTCGGGCAACTCAAGTGACCTGGCGAAGATAATGGTGTAGTACCAGCCGAAGAGCCGGCCCGTCTCGCAGCCGTGCGCGTCACTTGCGCCGACGATCGGTATGCGCCGCCCGGCGGCCCGCTCCTCGCAGTAGCGCGCGATCTGAAGCGTGTTGGAGTCCACTTCGCTGAGGTCGTAGCCGCCGATCACCTCATAGGCATCGAAGGGCTGCGTGCAGAACAGGTGGGCGGTGAGCGGCCCTGGAGGCGTGTAGCGGTGGTCGTTGAACCAGTAGGGATGGCAGAAGACCGTCAGGCCGCCGCCTTCGCGTATGCGGTCGAAGCACCAGATGCACGAGGCATACTGGTACGGGTCCACGCCCGCCGGCAGGCTGCCGATCTTCTCCTGGATCGCGCCGACCTCCGCACGATAGAGCGGTTCCTGGCTCCTGAAGATTTCGCTCAAGCTGAAGCTGCCGCCGAAGTTGACGACGTGCACAGGGTTGTCCGGCGGGTGAACCTCCTCGCCTGGGTAGATGCGCAAGTCAACGGCAACGCCTTCGTAAGCGCGCTGCGCCTTCAGAGAGGGCGCATAAGACCGGTGATCCGTGAGCGCCATAAAGTCCATGCCGATGCGGCGACAGGCCCCTGCCACATAGCCCGGCGATTCGAGGCCGTCCGAGTGGCAACTGTGGATGTGAAAGTCGCCCTTATAAGGGCGACGGGCAAAGAGGTCCTGTTCGAGAGAGTAGATGCGGAACTCGCCCACCCGCTTCCATGCCTCGCCCGAGGGCTGCTCAACGAGCAGGATGTGCTCCTGCTCGCCCTCAAAGCACCGGGAGATCCGCAATGCCCCACCCGCCGGTTTCAGCGTGGCCCTGTAATTCTCCGGCCATCGGATGCGCCCCGCGAATTCCTCAGCGGGGTAGTAGCTGACCGCATACTCCAACCGGTCATCGAACCGGCAGTGGTCGTACAGAGGCCGTATCTCAATCGTGGCCACGGAGTCGGCCCGGACGACCTTCGGTGTGACCTCAAAGTAGAGGTTCTCACGCTTCATGAGCACGCCCTCGTCCTCCTTTGCGGGTGGAGCAGACGCCTGCCGGCGCGACCGCACGGTAAACGCCGGCGTCACGGCACCGCGGGCTCGGCGTCTATCTTAGTGCGGAAGAGCACAAAGGGCCGCTGGCGGAGGTCCTTCCCGGCGTGAAATTGCGGCATGCGCTCAAGCTGGCTGGACGTCACATACAGGTACCCGTCCCGTCCGATGGCGAGCGTGTCCGGCCAGAGCAGCCGCGGGTCCTGCGCCACAGTCTCGATGACACCGTTCGGCAGCCGGCGCATGATGGCGTTGTGCTCGAACGCGGTCAGGTAGAGCCGCCCCTTGTCGTCCAGCGCCATGCCGTCAACGGCCGGCTTCGGCCCCAGGTCTTTCACCTCGGCGGCCAGCTCGTCCTCGCTCAGCGCAGGGTCCCGCAAGGCGGCCGTGGAGATCGAGTAGAGCCGCCGATTGATCAGCGGGCAGTAATAGAGCGTCTCGCCGTCGCGGCTCAGCGCGACGCCGTCCGCCGCAACCTTAAACAGCTCCGGCACCGCCTCCGGCGTGGGCTGCACGTAGAGAGCCTGCCCCTCGGCGACGACCAACTGGTCCGCGGGCTGGGTTGAAGGATGGTCCTTCAGGCGGTGCATGACGGTGCCCGCGCCTATATCCACCACGATGAGGCCGCCCCGCGAGGAGTCCGTGATATAGGCGAAGCCCTCGGTGCCCTTTGACAGGCCTAACCGCACGTCGTTCATATAGCTGTCGGGGCCGACCAGGTCCGCCGGCATGAGGATCGTCTTAAACGCTTCATTGGTCTGGAGGTCCACGCCGACCAGCTTCGGGCCGCCGGCCGGCGCCGGCTGCCACCGGATCCGGCCCGTGTCGAGAAGCCAGAGCCTGTCACGCTCGTCCATCACGATGCTCTGGACGCAGTAGAGGCCGGTGCCGGGGTTTTCAGGGTCAGGCTGGTTGAGGGCCATGTCTGGATAGGGTTTCACCGCGCCTTCGGGCGTAAGCTCGCCCACGGTGTACAGCATGTCGTCGTCCCAACGCGGGAAGCACAGGAACATGCGGCCCTCGCGGGATATCGCGACTCCTGTGGGCATGTAGCCGTAGAGCTTGGCAAAGGGCTCAATCGTGCCCATGGGGCTCTGGGCGGCCAGTTGTCTCTGTTCGACGGCAGCAGGCCCCTTGCATCCCAGGCCCGCCAGGGCGAGCGCTGAGAGGCCGGCCGTCAGACAGAACCGCAAAACCCTCCTTGCCCTGCGCATGGTCGTCCCCCCGCAAGAGGCACGCGTGTGCTGTTGCTTCATTTGACGTCCAAATCACGTTCCGAGCGGGCACGCGTCTTCTATAGTGAATGTTGTATCTGCGCTTCCCAGGGCATTAGGCACAGCGCCCGCCTTCACAGGCCTTTCCCCCATGTCGGCCTTCTTCTACCTCATTGACGAAGCCGTTGCAAGACCTCTGCCACCCGGCGATCAACGGTTGCTGCAGATTCCTGGGTCGTCTCCAGCAGTTCGGGTTGCGCCTGCACGGCAAGGGCTCGGGTGCGTTTGCTCTTGGAGCTCTGCGTGACGCCCGGCGGGCGGACGGTGAAGGTCCTTCGGCAGGCCTTGCAGCCGTTCGACATGCTCACGGCCCTGAGCCCAGTCGAAGGGCGGTAGCGCTGAACCGTGACGTATCCGATGCGGACATCGGTGAGGCCCCGTCCGGTGCTCCGGTGGCGGATGCAGCCGGTGGCGCAGTCCAGCCTTCGTAGCCGTAGGCTGCTACGGCGGAGTAGGCCACGGGGATAGCCTAAGGGGGGTGGACTGGTCAGGACGATGGGGAGATCGAGCTTGAGGCGGATCACGGGGGGCTCTGTCCTTGAAATAGTGGAATAGCGCCATTGCGATCTGCTGGAATACCCCGAAATCCACAGTCTACCCCCCTTTGCGCCCTCTTCCCACGCAAACTTGAACAGTCAGCCGGCGTCTCAGGACTTCGGCGTGGAAGTTGCAGCGATGCATGATGAGCCTCAATTTGTTACGGGACGGCCCCGGAAGCTTCGCAGGCGGTCTGGCCAAGGGTGAAGGCGTGAGGACGGTCGTCAACGCAGAAGTAAACGGCCTCAAAGGGGATGGGACAGGGGTCGGCGTTGCGGGGGCACGCGGACGGCCGCCCGGAAGAGTCACGCCGGAAGCACGGCTGGCGGCGGGGAGCGCAAGAGGGGCGTTGGAAGGCTCGGCCCCACCGCAGGACTACGAGAGCCCCAGGCACACCTCAACGGCACGGCCGTGGCCCGTGCGCCGTCAAGCTGACGCTTGGCGGTGGCACCCGCGCCCGGCGGCTTGGCCCATCAGAGCAGAGCAGAGGGCAACGGAACAGGGGCGCATGAAGTCAGATACGTCAGCCAACAAGAGCCTTGACACGCCTGGCGGGGCCGGTTATAGTCAAGCCGTTTTGGCGGACCGTTGTCGTTTTTCTGGGAACCCGCGTGCCACCCGTCGGTGGTGCGCCAGGTCGAGCGTATGAGGCGAGAATAAAGATGCGAAGGTCACGCAGGAACAAAGTCGGAATGCGTCGTCACGTTGAGCGCATCGCTTTGGCGTTGGAGGCCCTGGAAAGCAGGATCATGCTCTCCACGCCTACTATGCAGTACATATCCGACAGCCCGGATCCGGTCGCCCAAGGCGGGAGCCTGACGCTGGCGGCGCACCGCGTCGTTGACTCGGACGACGCCGTGGCGAGCGTCCGGTTCTATAGAAGCACGGACGCCGTCTTCAACGCGGCCAGCGATCCGCTGGTGGGACTGGCGACACAGGGCGCCAATCCAGTGGAGTGGTCGTGGACCGGCACGGCGAACTGGGCAGCCGGGGTCTGGTACTACTTCGGGGTGGCGAGAGACGCAGCGGGCAACAACAGCGCCCCGGCGTTGACCTCGGGCACGGTTGACCTGGCTCCCTCCATCGCGTCCCTGAGTGGCACCCCGTCGGCAGTCTCCCCGGGCGACACATTCAAACTAACGGCCAACGGCGTGACCGACGCGGACGGCAGCGTGGTCAAGGTGGAGTTCTACCAGGACAAGAACAACAACGGGGTGTGGGACGTCGGTGACAGGTTCCTGGGCCAGGACGTGGACGGGTCGGACGGATGGTGGGTGAACGTGTTGGTTCAGTGGACAACGGGCGACTATTTCGCCCGGGCTACCGATAACGCGGGGCTAAGGAGCCCGTTCGTCAAGGGGCACGTGGACCAGAAGCCCGTCATCACGGCCGTTGACAATGACCCCAACCCCGTCGAGCAGGGCAACTATGTGACGTTCACCGCCACGGGCGTGAGCGACTCGGACGGGACCGTCTCCCAGGTGGCGTTCTACAGGGACGTCTACGACAGCGGGCACTACAATCCCGGATTTGACCAGCTCTTAGGCTACGGCACGAACATGGGCGGCGGAACCTGGGCCCTGACGGTGCTCGCCAATTGGCAGCCGGACGTTAGCCCCATGTACTTCGCCGTGGCGCGGGACAACGAAGGCTACTGGGGCAACGCCGTCTGGACCCTGAACCAGAATCCGTACGTAGACCATGTAGATGCCGACCCGAATCCGGTGGCGCTGGGCGAGACTTTTGACCTCCAGGCGCAGGGCGTAATTGACACGGACGGGTACGTGAACAACGTGCAGTTCAGCGTGCACACGCCCACCTCGTGGTGGCCTTATGACGGCACCCCCACTGCCGAGTATCAGGATTCCAATGGCGCGGACAACTGGACATGGAGCGATGTGGTGGTGGACTGGACGATCACCGACATGCAGCAGGCCGACTTCAACCAGGACGGCTTCCTGGACCTGGCCGTCACCGTTGACGTGAGCAGCACGGCGGGGCCGGATTTCGTCTCCGTGTTGCTCAATAACGGCTTTGGCACCTTCCAGGCCGTCTCAACGGTTGACCTCTTCCAGACCGGGCGCCCAAACTACAACCCGACATCGCTGGCGACCGGCGATTTCAACAATGACACCTATCCCGACATCGCCGTAGCGGACTCCGCCATCCGGTATGTATCGGTCATGCTGAACGACGGGACCGGGCACTTCAACGGCTACACGGACTACAACGCCGACTTTGGGGTGGATCCGTGGCACGGGATCCTTGTTCATCCCGATCTCATCGTGGCCGGCGACTTCACGGGGGACGGCAACCTTGATCTGATTGCCTCCAGCTCGGCGGATGATCACACGGCCGTGCTGTGGGGCGACGGTACCGGCGCCTTCAATGTTAGTACCGGCTTCCCGGACCGGGTCTACATGTGGGGCAACTCGATGTGGTGGAACGGCGCGGCCTGGTGGAACTGGGTCGGCCCGGGCGAACAAGGCCCACAGACGGCAGTCAACGTCCAGGACATGGTGTCAAACGATCTGGACATGACCAACTGGGACCCTGGCCAGTTCGGCGGGGCGGACGTCGCCATGGTGGGCTATAGCGGCCCCCTGTTCATTTACAACTCCTCGTTGAGGTACGACGTCACCAACAAGGAGATGGACTACCTCGAACCGGGCAACGTCATCGGCCGCTCCTTTGAGACCGGCCTTACGGGAGGCGTAAACCAGGCAATGCAGTTCGGTTTCACCTACGTCACCGGCAACGTCTGGGACTTCTCCCAGTGGGGCGACAGGTCAAGAACGGACGACTTCCACCATCTCTGGATGCATGACGGCGCCGTGCACATGTACCACGTGCACACCGAGATGAACGAGACCATCACCATCGCAACCGCCCGTATATTGCCGCCGGGCAGTCAACCCCCAGCCCCGCCCCTTTACGCCCATATTTATGATGCATACGGCAACCTCATCTCGACCGGCGGGAGTCGTGCACCGCTCCCCTCAGGCGCCTACGAGTTAAGCGACACTCTCGGGGACACGGTCGACGTTACCATTGGTAACGCCGGCGATTATTACGTCGCCATCGCCGGCGCGGAGATTGTCAGCACGGACGACATGGTTGACCCGTTCACCGGGTACTGGGTGGATGGCGACAACCTGCCGAGCGGCGGAAGCGACGTGGAGTACTACCTCCGCCTGGGCATCCAGAGCCTGGGCGGTGTCGCTACGCCCCCCGTCGGTGCCGGCGATTCGATAACCTCCAGCGAGTTCATGGAGGACGATTACAACCGCAACCTCAGCCAGGGGTACCCCCTCTCCCATTACCAGGACCAGGACGTAGCCATATCGAATTCGCTGACGGGCGAAGTTACCGTTTTGATGAACGACATTTGGGTGGGTCCGAAGCTCCGGACGGCGTACGGCGGATTCTTCGACTATAACGCTTGGTATTTTAACCGCGCCTACGACCTCGGCGGCCACATGCCCACTTCCATAACGGCTGCCAACATTGACGGCGACCTGAACAGGAACACCTCAGCAAAGCCTGACTGGGACTGGGCCCAGGGCAGCACGGGGCCGCACACCAATGCAGGCGTGCCAGACGAGATATACAACGACCTCATCACGACGAACAGCGACGGCAGCCTCTGTATCCTCCTGAACACTGCCGAGCACTCGGGCAACTTCGCGGTCCATGAATACCTGGATCCCTCCCTGCGGTACAACCCGTACTTCGACGACATCTACGGCTGGCTCCCCGACATCAATTACAACGTGGAGAACAATGCCTTCGGCGGGCCGTTCCAGAGCCCCATCGGCGTGGTGGTGGACGACTTCAACCACATCGGCCTCGCCAGCATCGCGGTTGCCGAGAAGTACGACATCGGCTTCCTGCGCCAGGGCTACCCGTTCTTCAACTCCGACCCGCTGGACCTGAACCAGTATGACGGCGAGATCCCCCAGGTCGGCCTGCCCTTCGACTTCGCCGGACGCTACTCCATCATCAAGCCGGAGGACTGGCAGCGGAATGTGATGTACTACGCGACCGCCTTCGACGATGATTACGGCTTCCCGAACAACCTGCAGTACGAGGGCTACAGCGACGCCGTCCTGGTGAACGTCGCGTTGAACCAGAATCCGCTGATCTGGTCCCTTACCCCTGACCGGCAGACACTTGCGGCCCTCGGCATCCTGACTCTGACGGCCAACGGCGTGCAGGACCTGGACGGCTTCGTGACGGCTGTCCAGTTCTACGAGTACGACGGTGCCGGCGGCCTCGACCCGACGCAGGACACGCTCTTAGGCACGGACAACAACGGCTTCGACGGCTGGACCTGGACGGGCACTCTGGACGGCACCTCCAGCATCTTCTACGCCAGGGCCATTGACTCGGACAATGCGGCAGGCGCCTTAGTGGCGACGCACGTCAACGTGGCGCCCACGATTGCCGCCATCTATGTGAACGGCCGCTACAACACCGCAGACGATCATCTCATCACCGGAGCAGCGCCGCCCAACGGAACGCTTGGCATCCGCGGTAACGTGGTCTTCTACGATGCCAATGCGAACAACCGCTGGGATACGGGCGAAGAAATCTGGGCGGACAACGGCAACGGCAACGTCTACAACGGCACGCAGGCGCACGTCTATGACGGCGGCGACGGCACGTGGGACACGCCGTCCGGAAAGAAGGGGGTAGTCGGCAACCTGCTCTTCCGCGATAATGTTGTTGCCGACGGGCAGTGGACCGCAGGCGAAGCCGTCTGGGCCCAGGAGATCCTCCAGGATCGGCCCCTCATCCTGACCGCCGTGGACGTAACGCACGGCACAGGCAGCGAGGACGTTCTGGCCGGCATGGGCACCTCCACGGACAGCATCCGGAAGGTGGAGTTCTACCGCGACTCCAACTACAACGGAGTCTTCGACCCGGGCATTGACTACTGGATGGGGCGCGGCACGGACGTCGGCGCCGGCCGCGGCACCGCGGATCACGACTGGCAGTTCTCCGTGGCGCACGTGGACTGGACGCCAGGCTCCCAGATGTACTTCGCCGTGGCCCAGGACTTCGCCGACGAGTGGAGCGTGGCAGCCGCCGGCCAGGACTACGTGAAGAACTTGCCGCCAAACATCAATGGCCTGACGGATAGCCCCGACCCCGTCACGAAGGGCCTGGCCCTGACCCTCACCGCGGATGGGGTATCTGACCCGTACGGCGACGTGCACTCCGTGTCCTTCTACCTGGACATGAACGGCGACAGCCTGATTGACGCCGGGGACACCTTGCTCGGCATTGACGAGAGCGGCGCAGACGGCTGGTCCTTCACCGGCTTAGTAACCTGGAGCGGCGCCCCCAGCTACACCTACATGGCGCGCGTGACGGACAACTCCGGCGGAACCACCGAGGCGCATACCCACGGCCAAGTGAACCTGCCGCCCACGATCGGCAGCATGACGGCCGCTCCCGACCCGGTCTACCAGATGGCCGAACTCACGCTGCAAGCCCTTACCGTCGCCGACACCCCGCCCGGCAGCGTGACGGCCGTCCAGTTCTACCGGGACTCGAACGGGAACGGCGTGCTGGATGTGGGCGTTGACAAGCTGCTTGATTCGTCGCTGGTGCAGAACATGGGCGGCGGCACGTGGCAATGGGAGGGCACGGCGGACTGGTCGCTGGGCGACCAGCTCTACTTCGCGCGCGCCCTGGACGACAACGGCGGCTGGAGCCAGCCGGTCAACGTCAGGGGCCGGGTGGAGAACCCCCGTCCCACCATCGAGACCCTGGTCAGGGAACCGGACCCCGTCACCCAGGGCTACACGCTGTCGCTCATCGCAAAGCAGGTGCAGGATTCCAACGGAAGCATCGTGAAGGTGGAGTTCTACCGCGACGCGGACGGGAGCGGGAACCTGGACACGGCCAATGACCAGCTCCTGGGCACGGTCATAGCGCCCATCGGGCAGGACTTCGCCCTGGATGTGCTCGCGACGTGGAGCCCGGGCACGCACCTGTACTTCGCGCGCGCCCTGGACAATAACGACGCCTGGAGCGACGTGGCCTTTGTGCAGGGCTCGGTGAACGGACGGCCGCAGGTCGCCCTGTTGACCGCCGACCCGAATCCGTTGACGCCGGGCGACACCCTCACGCTCACGGCCACCGGAGTGTCGGACCCGGACGGCACCGTCCAGCAGGTCGCGTTCTACCGCGACACCAACGCTGACGGGATATTCCAGGAGAGCCTGGACGCCCTCATCGGGACCGATACCAACGGGACCAACGGCTGGTCTCTGGCCTTCGCAGACTCGACGAACGTGAAGACGTTCTTCGCACGGTCGCAGGACGACAAGGGTGGGTGGAGCTATGCCGCCTCCGTTGATGTGGGCCGGCGGCCTATCATCGTCGGGCTGACTGACTCGCCCGATCCCGTCTATCCGGCGATCCTGCTGCACCTCACCGCGACCGACGTGTCAGACATTGACGGCAACGTGGACATGGTCCAGTTCTACCTCGACAGCAACATGGACGGCGTGCTCCAGCCCGGGAGCGACCTGCTCTTGGGCGTGGACACCACGTTGGCAGACGGCTGGTCGCTGGCAATCAACCCCACGTGGGGCGGCGGCACCTGGAGGTACTTCGCCCGCGCCCGCGACAACGATGGCTTATTCAACCTTGACAGCCACGCACCTCAGACCACGGGCTATGTGGACTTTGTGCCGACGGCGACGTCCCTGACCGACTCGCCGGATCCCGTGACGCGCGGCGACAACCTGACCCTCACGATCCTCGGCGCCGCCGACTCGGACGGCACCGTGACGGAGGCCGAGTTCTACATTGACACGAACGGCAACGGACTGATTGAGCCCGGCGTTGACACGCTCCTGGGCCGCGACACCAGCTCGGCCGGCGGTTGGAGCCTGATCACGTCCACGGCAGGCTGGAACACCGGCATGCAGACGTATCTGGCCCGGGTGCGGGATAACTTAGGCGCGTGGAGCAACCCGGTCAGCACGACGGGTGAGGTCAACGGCAGGCCCGTCGTCGGCAGCCTGGCGTCCAGCCCCGAGCCCGTAATCAGGGGCGGGAACCTGACGCTCACCGCCAGCAGCGTCACTGACGTTGACGGCCTGGTGATGGAGGTCCGATTCTACCGCGACGCGAACGCCGACGGCCTGTGGGACGCGGGCGATACCTTCCTCGGCACGGGCACGTCGTCCGACGGCACGTGGGCCCTCACCGTTTCAACCGCCGGCTGGATAACCGGGGACCAGACGTACTTCGGCCGGGCGCTGGATGACGACGGCGCCTTCAGCGTGCCCGCTTCCGTCAGGGGAACGGTCATCACCGTTCCTTCGGTGTTGGCCGTCATGCAGGCCGCCAGCGACACCGGCGTAAGCCAGACCGACCGCATCACGAGCGACACCACGCCGACCTACGACGTGACGGTGAACGATGGCGGCAACATAAAGATCGACTGGGACGGCGACAGCGTGGTGGATCCGGACGATGTGGACCAGAACGTGCTCTTGGCCGGCACCTACCCTTACACGCCCAGCCCGAAGGGAGACGGCACCTACCCGGTGAACGTCACGTTCACGGATACGGCGCTGAACGTCGCGACGACTTCCGCGCCGACAACGATTGACACGGTGGCGCCGGCCACGCCGGGGGCGCCGGACCTGCAGGCCTCCAGCGACAACGGCCTGAGCAGCACGGACAACATCACCAGCATCAGGTCGCCGTGGTTCGACGTGGCGCACGACGACCTCTACTTCCGCTTCTACCGCAACGGGACGAAGATCAGCGCGGACTACGAGAGCGGCACGACTTACCAGGCCCTCTCGCAGCCGCTGGGTGCGTGGGACTACTCGCTGCGGGCGTTTGACGCAGCGGGCAACTTCTCCGGCGTGTCGCCCTCGCTGACCGTGACCTTTGTGACGGCGCCTCCGGCGCCTGTCGCCCCGGACCTGCAACCCGGCAGCGACAGCGGCATCAGCAACACCGACAACATCACGAACGTCGTGTCGCCGGTGTTCAACGTGGTGCCCACAGACACCTACTTCCGGTTCTACCGGAACGGCGTCCTGATAAGCGGCCAGCAGACAGGGACAACCTTCACGGCGGTTTCGGAGCCCGAGGGCACGTGGAACTACACGGTGACCTCGATGGACGCCCTTGGTGACGAGTCGCTGCAGTCGGCTCCGCTGACCGTGATAATTGATCGCACGGCGCCGACGGTCACCGACCCCAATATCAGCGTGGTCTTCTCGGTGGACGGCGGGCGGGCAGGCATCGCCGACAGCGGCGACGTCTTGAGAATCACGTGGGACAACAGCCCTGCCGGCGACGCCAACACAGACGTGGTGAGCGTGGCGGCGGACATGAGCCAGTTTGCCGGCCCGGTGTCGCTTGCCATGTATGACGACGGCACGCACGGCGACGGCACGGCCGGCGACGGCATCTGGACGGCCCTTCACACGATCGGGCCCGGCACGGCCAGCCCCATCGCGAACGCGTCCATCATGGCCACTGACCGCGCTGGCAACGTCGGCACCGGTCATGACACGAGCAACATCCCGTTCGTCCTCAAGGCACTGGCTACGCGCCAGTTCGGCGGCGTGCTCGTGTCCCTTTACGACATGTTCGGCAATTCGGGCTTCGACCCGGCGAACTTCATCGTCACGCCGGGCTCGAACAACTCCATCTCCTCCATCAAGCTCGCCGGCACGGGTTCGGGGCAGGGCATCGGGATCACGATATCCGGCGCCACCTCCGTCGGGACCATCTCGGATGGGCGGCAGGGCCTCGTGAAAGGTGACCTGTCCTTCATCGCCTCCAACGCACCGATAAAGGGCATCACCCTGAAGTCCGGCATGACCGGCATGAACCTGAACGGCATGTCGCTCGGAGGCCTGACCTTCGCTGCCGACATAGACGGCGACGGCGTCACCTCCGACTTGACGGCCATCTACGGCGGCGGCGCGGTCCAGACCGTCCTGACGGCCCGGGGCATCAGCGGCGACGTCATCATCAAGGCCGCCAATTCGAGCGGGGTTTCGCTCAGCTCGTTCACGACGACGGTCGGCGGGTTCCAGGGCGACATGATCATGCCTGGCAGCGCAGGCACGATCACGCTCGGCGGCAACCTCAGCTCCGAGATCAACGTGGGCGGCGCCCTCAACACGCTGTCAATAAAGGGCAACATGAGCGCCGGCGCTCACGTGGGGGTCGGTGGCAAGCTGTCGCAGCTCAAGGTCACCGGCTCAATGCTGGGCGGCGCCGCTGAGGACCAGATGGTGCAGGTCCTTGCCAGGAACATCGGCTCGGTTCAGGTGACCGGCAACATCACCAACAGCCGTATCCTGGCGGGCGCTGACCTCGGCGACGACTGGGCCGTCGGCGGCACCGGAGCCAACGCGGACACGTTCCTGTCCGGCTCGATCAGCAGCCTGACCATAGGCGGCAGCGTCTCCGACAGCCTGATCGGCGCAGGCCTGGTCAGCCACGACGATGCCTTTGACCTGGCCTGGCTCGACGCCAACAACGCCTTCATAGCCGGCTCGGTGATAAGCAAGTTCACCATAACCGGCACGCTCACGTCGAGCGTGCCCCTCGGGCCGTTCGGCATCGGGGCGTACGACATCGGCAGCTACAAGATAGCCGGCCTGACGATTCACCCGCTCGTGGTGAGCCAGATTTAAGCCCGAAGGCGGAGCGGTTCTGCGCACGGCGCCGACCGAGCGATTCGGTTTTGGGCAAGGCGCTGACCGAGCAATTCGGTCGGCGTCTTGCATGTACTGCGCGTGCAAGGCCCGGCCGCCGGCGCAATGTCGCATCAGCCCGCCTGCCGCCGACCGCCGAAGGCCCGGGGGACCCGTCGGCGTTTCCCTGAGGGGCTTGTAGGGGAAAGGATTATTGCGTGCCCGCCACGAATACCGTAACATCGGATTTTGTTCAGGGGGAAAAGGGGCGTGGGGGGCCTTGTTCAGCCGTGTGTGGCCAAGCTTATCGCTGATGGGCGTGGGTGCCGTCGCAGTTCTCTTCACAGCATGCGGGCATCCGGGCGCGCGCGGATCAACGAGCGTGTCCCAAGCCGGTGGAGAACCGGCAGCCTCGAGGACGGTCAAGCTCGAGTATAGAGCACTGATGGAAGTCACGCCGGATGCGCAGGAGGCGCGCCTGTGGATGCCTCTGCCGGCATCCAACGCCCACCAGCGGCTGTCTGCGATAGAGGTAGAGTCTGCTGAAAGGCGCTGCTTCTACGCCGATCCCACATATGGGAACGCGATCCTGTGCGTGGAAAGGTCCGGCGCGGGGAAAGGGCCGGTTGAGGTGGTGTTACGGGCCACGGTAATGCGCAAGGCTTACCACGTACTTGGGGAAACCGGGGGCAGGGCGCCCGCCCGTGGCGACCAGGCGGAGGGCGACGCTGGGCTCCAAGCCTTCCTGCGGCCGGATGCTCTTGTGCCGGTGTCAGGCGTAATTGCGGCTGAGGCGCGGAAGGCCGTGACGCCAGGAATGACCAATCTGGAGAAAGCGCGGGCCATGTACGACTACCTGGGTCGAACCTTCTCCTACGATAAGACCGTCCCGGGGAGCGGCCGCGGCGACGCGCTCTTCGCCTGCGACGTACGCAGGGGCAACTGCTCGGACGTCCATTCCCTCTTCATCGGCATGGCGCGGTCGGCGGGGATCCCGGCGCGATTCCACATCGGGTTCCCACTGCCCGCCGGCCGGATGAGCGGGGAAGTGCCGGGCTACCATTGCTGGGCGGACTTCCATCTGGACGGCGTCGGCTGGGTGCCCGTAGACATCTCCGAGGCCATTCAAAACCCGAAGCGCCACGAGGAGCTCTTCGGAGGGTTGGACGCCAACAGGGCTGAGTTCACCGTAGGGCGAGACATCACGATGGGTGATGGTTCGGTGCTGAGCCCTCAGAACTTCTTCATCTATCCCGTAGGCACGGTAGGCGGCAAGGCCGCAACCGTAAAGTGGCAGTTCCGTTTCGAGGAGGTCGCCGAGCCAGACGTCCTTTCGCACGCGGCGCAAGGCGCCCGCATTTCGGGGTGGGGCGGTCAGGCGCCTTCCGCCATGGACAAGGGCGCGTCGTTCGGCAGATAGGTAGCGTGGGACTCTTCATAACCCCAGAAGGGAGGAGGCCTTAGATGAAAAGCAGTTGCTGGCTGGCGATGGTTGCCCTGGTAGGAGTGAGCCTCGGTTGCGGCGTTATGGCGGCCGAGCATCCCATGGAGCATCCGAAACAGGCTGCGCCCGCCGCCAAGCCCGAGGTCAAGCCGTTGACTTTGGAGCAGGTGGCCAACGCGATCGAGGGCTACATCAAGGACGACACGCGGCTCAAGGGCGGCTACTTCCTGTACTACGATGCCAAGAACAAGGAGATGCTCAGGCTGACCCTGGACAAGGTGCACAGGGACCGCTTGGCCCAGACCGCGCCGGCAACGTACTTTGCCTGCTCGGACTTCAAGACTCCCGAGGGCAAGGCGTATGACCTGGACTTCTGGATCCACGAGGCCCCTAATGGGGAGTTGAAGGTCACAGAAATCATGATCCACAAGGAAGCCGGGAAGCCGCGCTACAACTGGATCGAGGAAGGCGGAGCCTGGAAACAGAAACCCGTGGAAGAGTAGAGCGCCCCGGCGTGAGGACTCCAGCCAAGGGCTAACTCCTTCGGCAACCCAGGACGTGGCAGCCACTCAGTCGCCCAGGACCCTGGCCAAGGCTGCCGCCACTTCCCCATCGGTAGGCTCACGTCGGACGACGATCAGGAATGGCGGCTTCACGTAGCAGGTGGGCGCGGATGGAGATGGGCCTCTCGTTCCGGCGATTGGGTTCGGCTCTCTGACCGATGCGATCTCTGCTGCCGAAGAGGCCAATTGCATCTGGCCCTGGTCTTCGACGCGGTATATCTCGACGGCGAGCCCACGGCCCGTCAGCCGAAGCCCTTGCCCTCGGATGCCGGTCAGGGCGGCCGTCTCGCTCACATCATATGGAACGCCGTTCGCGCGCAGCGCGCCGGCCACGTCCTCCACGGTCTTGGCCTTCTCGCGCCGGCAACCCGCCGCAATGAGCAACAAGGCCGCAAGGCAGATGAGATGCGGACGCTTCGTCCCGAACATATGGCGTTGCCCTTCGCAAGTGCCCGGTGATTTGGCCTGCGCGGTATCCTGGCACACATCATCCAATCCGGCGGGGGGAAAAATCCAGCGCACGCCACAACTCAGTGCGTTCTGATGAGTTAGGACTGCCTGGTCGAGCGCGCGATATGGCGAAGACGCAGATTCGGGGGCCTCTCCGCAAGCTGCCCCCTCACAAAGTCCAGGTAGCTCCCGAAGGCAGCTGTCATGGAGTCCGAGGGGCTGCCGTCGCCGGACACAGAGATGAGCACTCCGCCGGATTCGCTGGCGCAGCATCAACAGGCCGAACCTCCTCTGGAGGCCACGAAGCAGGCGAGACTGCCTACGTTCTTCATAGCGTTCGCGCGGAGCAGTTCGTCTGCGCTGATCTCGACTTCGAATTCCTTCTCCAGCCCCAGCAACAGCTCCAGGACGGCCACGGAATCGAGCCCGATGCCCGCGCCTACAAGCGGCGTGTCCTCGGTTATCTCCTGGTCCGGGAGGACACTCTCCGACTTCCGGAGCACCTTCACTACTCGTTCGAATGTTGTAGAACTCACCGCGCGTCTTTCCGTAGCTCCGAGGTGACGTGCTTAGAATAGCCCTCTGTCACCCAGTCGTCTGGTGGCCTGCGAAGCTCATGGACGCTCGTGAGCAGACGAGTTCGCAGCCGGCCACTCCTATTGGCCGAAGCGGGCGACAGTGCGGGAGCGTCCCTTCGGGGAATGCGCATCATTACCTACCCCTTCGGAGCGCAGCCGGGAGGACACAAGAGCAGCATTCTACCGGCGGGCCGTGTTGCGTTCAATAACCTCAGGCTTCGGCTGTCAGGCGAACCAGGCCCCGCCACCACGGACGAATCCCCGGGGCGACGGCAATTTCGGGCGCCAGCCCGAATTCGCCCGTCGCCGGGTCGGCAACGTAGTCCTTGCTCGTCAGAAGCCAGTGCCTTTGACGACAGGCACGCTCCACCAATTCAAGCAGCTCACGGCGACCTTGGCGTACATGGGGGAAGAAGTAAGTATAGGCTGCCACCGCTTCGAAATCATTCCCCAGCACCGCGTCGTCATATGACTTTGAGCTGTCTATGAGGCCCTCTTCCAGGGCGATCGCATGGGCCGGGCAGCGCTCAGTGATGATCATGCCGTCGTAAAAGCGAACCACGCGGTCACTCAGGTACTCCGTGCAGAAACCAATTGATTCGTAGAAGGTCTCCACTGTCTCACCGGGTCCGCCGATAATGAGACAAACCTCGAACGGGATTTGATGCTTATTCAGCACCGCAATGGCGTGGCGCACCTCGGCCATGCCAAAGGGCTTGCCGTAACGCCTCAGCACCGCTTCGGAACACGAATCCGGTGTCAGCGTCACCCCAATGCACCCCGAGCGAGCCATGAGCCGGCAAAGGCCCTCACTCAGACAGGCGGGGGTCAGCTCCGCGTACCATTCCACGTCGAGGCCCGCCGTCAGGATGGCATCACAGACCTCCATCGAGTGGTCGAGTGGGGGGTTGAACGTGTTGTCCGCAAAGAAGAAGCACTGCACTCCCCACGTGTCGCGGTAGCGTTGCATCTCTTGGATCACGTGGGCCGTCGGCCGGTAGCGATAGGCCGTCCCCTCCAAACGGGGCGCAGTGCAGTAGATGCACTTCATCGGACAGCCGCGCTTGGTCTGGATGGGCGCGAAGCCTCCCTGCAAGTAGTACTCGCCCCGGAAATCGTCGAGCGCGTCGCAGGCACCGACGCCGATGCTCTCCAGCGATTCGACCCTTGCGCAGGCAACATCGTTCGTCTCGCCAGCCCCTCTTATGAGTCCGCCGATCCCGCTCGCCACGGCCCCGCACGCGAGGGACTCGGCCAGGGCGGGCAGCGTATCCTCGGCCTCCCCTACCAGCCCGTAGTCAGGTTGCGCGAGCCTCATGTAAAGGCCGGGCTGTATGGAAAAAGCGGTCCCGCCGAAGACGATAGGCGCACGGCACACCGCCCGGAAGGCACGGGCCGCGCGTGCGTCGTAGAAGGCAGAGTAGTACTGGGCCAGGTGAAAGGGGTTGAAGGGGCGTCTTGCCGCTCCCAGGTTGCGCGCGGAGATGCCGATCAAGTCAGGTTCATACCCTTCCAGAAGTGCGGCGACCTCAGCGCGTGCCAGCGGCAGGTCGTCCTCGTCCTGGACCAGCACATGCTGGTGCAGTTGAGCGATCCTGACGGCATGCCTCCTGCGGCGCAGCACTCCGGCCAGGCTGATCAGCCCCGCTGGCGCCGGCGTCGGCCCGTAGCCGGAACGCCCGCAGTGCGTTACGTTCGTGTTTACAAGCAGCACGTTCACTGGTCCACCTCCGCCGCTGAGAAGCTCACTCTTCCGCATGCTCAGGAGCCGAGGGCGGGGGTTTCCCCATAGGCCCGCGCGAGAGGTCCGCCACGAAGACTATCTGCCTCGGAACCTTGAACTCGGCCAGTCTCTTCCCGCAGAACTCCACCAGTTCCAGCGCGCTGAGCGGTCCCGCCGGCACCACAAACGCTTTGACCCTCTGGTCCGTGCCGGCGGCGTTCGCTCCGACGACGAGGACGTCCGCCACGCGGGGGTGGGTCCTGAGACACGCTTCCACTTCGGCCGGCGACACCTTCTTGCCGGCGACGTTGAGCATCGGCCTTGCCCTGCCCAGAACGAAGAGGTGCCCGGCGTCGTTAAGCCGGCCGACGTCGCCCGTAAGGACGCAGCCTCCTCTGAACACAGGTGCGCCTGCTTGCGCGTCGCCCAGGTAGGAGGCAGCGTTTGCGGCGCTCGTGACACCCACAAGGCCTTGCGCGCCGAGGCCGAGCGCACGTCCGTCGAGGCCGTAAATCTGGACCGTGACGCCGACATAGGGCCTGCCCACCCAGCCGGCGCCGTCAAGCCGCTCTTCGGGGCGCGCCAGCGCGACCGGACCGGTCTCTGTCGTCCCATATGACTGAGCGACGGCGACCCCGAACTTCTCCTGAAAACCCAGGGCCACTGCCGGCGAAAGCGCGGAACCCACCGAGACCGCGAGCCGCAACGAGGCAAAGTCCGGTAGCCTTCGGAAGGCCGCCTCAGTAAGCAGGCGAAACATGAATGGCGTGGCCGGCAACGCCGTGACCCGCTCCCGTTCGATGGCTGCTGCCGTTTCCCTGGGGGAGAACGCGGACACGCAAAGGGTGGCGCCTGCGGCAAGGCTGGACAGCAGTACGTTCAGAAGGCCGAAGCTGTGAAAGAACGGCAGTACGGCGAGGATGCGGTCTTCTTCGGAGTACGGCAGCGTTGCGCGGAAGATCCCAAGCGCGGCCTCGATCTGGGCGGCCGTCCTGGGCACGATTTTCGGTGGCCCTGTCGTGCCGGCTGAGAGGAGCAGGAACGCATGCTGGTCTCCGTTGCGATGCATCTCGCCCGCATCCGCAGGCCGAGCAGGCCCGCAGGTCCCGCACAAAAGCGCCTCCAACGCAGACGGGAGACGCCTAACCGGCGCGCCGACGAGCGCCTCCTGGGAGGCCCCGGGCCGGCAGAACAGCATTTTGGCCCCGGCCAGCGCACAGTATCTCTCGACCTCCGGAGCCTTCAGGGCAGGGTCAAGGGGCAGAGCCGCCAGGCCTCGTTTCATCAGCGCCAGGAGGGCAACGGCGCATTCGACGGAGTTCGCCATCTGGACAGCGGCCGTGTCCCCGGGCCGAAGGCCCGCCTCCTCCAGATGACGGTCCGCAACCTCCACGGCCTCCAGGAGTTCACGATAACTGAGGGCACCCGCTGGGTCGGAGACCGCGACTTTATCGGGGAAACGAGATGCGGATTGGGCAAGAAGGCCGTAGAGCATCACCTTGGCGTCTTGACTTTCAACTGTACGAACTCCGCGAGCGCTCCAACGGTACGAAGCGCACGGGCCTTGAGCAACTCGTCCGAGTTTATCTCGATCCGGAATTCCTTCTCCAGGGCCACGACGAGCTCAAGGACTGCCACCGAGTCAAGCGACAGGCCGGCGCCGATGAGGGGCGTGGCTGCGCCGAGCTGCTGCGCCGCGTCGGCCTGCATGCCGGTCGTCTCCACGATGGCCCTGGTCACGCGGTCAAGAACTGTGGGCTCCATTCGGCTTACTCCCAGACCTCTGCCGCCTCGCGGTCGCCAGGGTCAGCCGGCTGCCAGCCCGAAGGCGTTCTTTCGAGCCAGTGGACGTTCCGCAAAGGCGGGCCGGACGGGCGGTCGGCACCCGTGAGGTTCACGAGAATCGTATGGTCGGCGGGCACGGCGCCCCGCCGCGCAAGACGCGCAAGCCCCGCTACTGCAGTCGAGGCATTAAAGCAGGGACTAACGCCCTCCAGCTCCTCGACCATGCGCCGGGCGTCACGGATCTCGCTTTCGCTCACGGCGACGAAGGTTCCGCCGCTCTCCACGACGATCTTCCGCACGTAGGGGTACGCTCTCGTTGGGTCTCCCCGCAGGATGGCGGAAGCGATGCCATGTGGCCTCTTAACGACGTCCTGGGGACGGATGACGTCCGAGTCCGCCTCGAACGCGCTCACCATAGGGCAGCAGGTCTCCTGTTGGACGCACAGGAGGCGTGGCAGTCGCGAAATCCGGCCCAAGGCCAGCAGTTCCTTCGCCCCCTTGTAGGTCCCGTAGACTCCCATGGCGGAACTCACCGCCTGAACATACCAGTCAATGGGACGGGGCACGACCTCTGCGGCCTCCAGGAAGGCGGTCTTCAGGCCCTCCCGCCGGGCGGGGTTGAAGAACCCGCGTTCTGAGACCACGCCGCGGCGCTCGGCGAATGCGGCAGCCTCGGCAAACGCCTCGACGAAAGTCGCTCCCCTGAGCGCAAAAACCACCACCTGGTCACTTTCCTCGAAGTTCAGACGACTGAGAAAATCCTCGCCGGTGAAGAGGTAAATCCTGCACTCCGGGAAGTGGCGAACGTAATGAGCCAGAGCGGTCGAGCTGTTGCCGGTCGAGGAAGTGGCAAATTCCCGGACGCCGACCTCGCGGAAGAACGAAAGGACCATGACGGCCATGCGGTCCTTCGTGGTGCGCGTCGGCAGAACCGTCTCGTCCTTCAGATAGAGCCGGGGAAGGCCCAGTTGCTTCCCGAGCGCCCTTGCATGGCGAGTGGGCGTTTCCTGCTGCTGGACCGGGATGAGGCTTTCGAGCCTCTCGATCGGTAGCAGGTCGAAGTAGCGAACGTACGGGTTGGTTGAGTCGTAGAGCGTGGCGTTTTGCAGATCGTACTCGACCTCGACCATCTGGCCACAGCCGCAAAAGGGGGTGAACTTGTGGGCGAACTCCTTCCCGCAGCTGACACACCTATGGCGAACGGCTTTCTTCGAGCCAAGGACAGCCATTGTCTCCCTCTTTGGTCAACGCAGGGCCGCGTAGGTAACGTTGCCCCAGGGTGCCACGGCATAGCGAAAGCGCTTCGGCAGCTCGTCGCAAAGCCAGTCCGCGCCTTCCCGAAGGGAGTGGAGTGGTTCGAGCCCCAGGGCGCGGACGTGCTCGTCCGGGAGCCCACTCCAGAAGGCCACACGCGCGCGCCGTCTGAGCGCCCTGAGCATGATGGAGTTGTGCCCAGTCAGGTCATAATCTGCGCGGACCGCTCGCTCAAGTTCCTCATCCGAATCTACTTCCGCCCACCGTAGAAAACCCGGCTTCATGCCATCCGGGCATTGCGCGACCCAGAGGATGGCGCCTCCCGGGCGGACGGCCTCCTGGACGTCGAAGATCGCCTTGAGCGCCTGCATGAAGTTACAGTCATAGGGGCTCCCACCGGCGCTCGTGATGAGGGCGTCCACGGGCTCCGGCAGCTCGACCTTGAAAGCTCTCTCCGCCTCCGCGCACCCGGCCTCATGGGCTGCTTCGAGTTCACCGGCGTAGGCGCTGACGACCTTGTGGCCTGTGTCGAGGATGGTGTTCAGCACGAAGACAGGCCCCACGAGCCGCGCCGCTTCGAGCATGTCGAGATGCACAGGGTTGCCGGAGAGGGAACACGGCCGCACGCGGGCATGAATGCCGCGCACCGGGTCGAGCGTAAGCCGGTGGTTCTGGCAGATCGTCCTGAAGCCTGCCACGCCGGGCACCAGGGCCTTCCTGCCGCCCCCGAAGCCGGCAAAGTAATGGGGGATAATCCTGCCGGTGAGGACCTTCACATCCGCGTCGAGCACGCTCTTGTGGAGCAAGACCTCGGTGCCGTAGCTCGTGGTGCCGATCCGACGCAGTTCGTGTTCGTCGTTGCAGTCGTGCTCGCGGCACCGTACGCGGCCGGCGGCCTCCGCACCCAGGAGACGCGCCAGGTCCTCTACAGAGTGCTTTGCATGCGTGCCGGTCGCGAGGAAGACCTCCACCGCCTCATCAGGGATTCCTGCCGCGTTCAACTCGTCAAGCAGCAGCGGAAGGCATACGCTTGCGGCGGCCACACGATCCTTCCCCGGCACGAGGATGGCGGCCGAACGTTTGCCGCGCGCGAATTCCCGAAGCGGGGCGGATCCCAGCGGCAGCGCCAGAGCGCGCCGGATGATCTCGGCAGCGGGCGCCCGCGGGGCTACGCTGGCGGGTTCCAGTCGTCCCACGAGCATCCCCCGCGGCACGTCCAGGGAGTGCTCCGCTTCGCCAAACCGGATCGTCTGTCTGGCAGGCATCAAACCCAACGCCCAATAACCCTCCTCGCTACGTTGCGTACGGCAGCCGCGCCGGAAGGCCGGATTCTACGCCCCGCGTTCAGCGCCGTCAACGTCGGCGGCACGGCACATGCTTCAGTTGTCACGCCGAGAGGCGGCCGCAATGAGATTCCCAGCACGGCAACCGCCTGGCCGCAGAGGGCTCTGGGACAGATGCCGAGACAACCCGTGCTGAACGCAATGCGCGCGCTGTATGCGGGCTGGGGCTCCGTCGCGCATTGCGTCGCCTGAAGGCAAAGTCATGACGAGGCCGGCGGCCCCCGTGGCCCGCGGGCGCGGAATGCGCGCTCAACCTACTTCTTTTCTCTCGCCCTCTCCTGCGCAGCCTCAGCCTTCTCGACTTTGCCGGCAGCCTTCTCTTCCTTCTTCAGCACTGTGGGCTTGGTGCGCGCTGCCTTCAGGCGCCCTATCTCCTGCTGAACCGCGTGCGCCAGGTCCCTCCCTTTCAGCCCCTCCTTCACGGAATTCGCAGTGGATTGTGCCAGGGCGTCGTAGTCTGCGGGATCCAGTCCGCCGTCCAGTGCCATCACGGCCATCTCCTCCGCCTCGGTGAGAGGCACGCCTTTGCGGGCGGCCATTTCCACGCCGCGCAACGCCGCTTCCTCGCGAACCTTCGCATGCTCGCGAATGGCTACCCGGGCATGGTCGAGGCCCCTTCTCCATTCCTCCTTCTGCCTATCGCTCCACTGCTTCCAGCCTGGCGGTTCCTCTTTCTGCCAGGCCTCCTTGCCTTCCTGAGCGAAAGCGGCCCCTGGCGAAAGCCACGCCGCCCCGACGAGGACCAACGCTACCACAAAGACCATCCATCCAATACGCCGCCTTGCCATCTGACGCCCTCTCAGTCTGACGGTTCCGCGGGCAGTCTCTCACACGAGCGCGGCCGCGCCCGCCTCCAGCCGCTCCCCCTTCAGTACACTATCCCGTCCTCCGCGCGCGTGTCAAGGCACTCGGCAGTGCGCGCTCCAGGGGTTGCGCGGGCCGTGGAGACGGCCCGAGGCCCGGGAGATGTCTTGGTGCTCCTGCCCGGCGCCTGAGGCACAACGCACATCGGTAGCGTCGCTTCCCAACGCACCGAGCGCTTGATTTCCCGCGGACAATGCGTACTATGGCGTGCAGGCTTCGCTGGTTCGTTTTACTGGAGACTGCGTGGGGGCGGTCAACGACGCAGCAGTCTCGCCCGAGCGGGGAGGCAGGAATGGAAAAACCAAAGTTTGTGCTCATTGGCGCCGGCAGCAGTTCCTTCACGACAACGCTTCTTTGCGGCCTGCTCAGGTCTGACGCCTCTCGCGGCGCGACCGTGGCCCTGGTGGACGTCAACGCGGAGACGCTCGGCATCGTCGAGAAACTGGCCCGCAAGATCGTTGCCCAAGAAGGCAGAGACATCGAGATCGTGGCAAGCACTGAGAGGAGAGACCTGCTCGAAGGCGCCGACTATGTCACGACGACGATCAGCGTCGGCGGCGATGAGGCCTGGGCGAATGATGTGCGGATTCCCGCCGCTCACGGCATAATCACCTCAGTCGGGGACTCAGTCGGCATAGGCGGCATGAGCCGGGCGTTCCGTCACGTGCCCGTCCTTGTGGACATCGCGCGCGACATGGAGGAGCTCTGCCCGGACGCGACGCTCTACAACTACACGAACCCGATGACTGTAAACTGCCGCGCCGTCACGCGTGAGACTTCCATCCGATGCGTGGGGCTCTGCATCGGAGCGGAGCTTCTGCGCGAGGACCTGTGCCGGATCGTCGGCGCCAACCCCGCTGACACGTGGCTTTGGGCTGCCGGCATCAACCACTTCGTCTTCGCTTACGAGTTCATGGTCGCGCGCAAAGACGCCTACCCGCTCGTCAGAGCCCGTCTGCGACAAGCACGGGGAGAGCGCATGTCGGCGCTCCCTGCCCTGATCAAGGAGTTCCCCACAGTCCGCGCCACGGCGGATGAGCCCTGCGAGTATGCCGACCCCTTCTGCGCCGAGTTGTTCGAGAGCACGGGTTTCTACCCGGGGCCGGGCGACCTACATGTGGCGGAGTTCTTGCCGCACTTCTTCCATGCAAGGGAAGACTGGGAAACCTATGGCCTTCGGCTCCTCGACATCGAAGGGAGGAGAAAACGCACGGCAGCATTCCTGGAGAAGTTCCGCGAAGCCGCCGAGTCGCCCGGCCAAGTGGACGTGGGCGCGATCGTAAGGGGAACCGGCGGCGAGGAAGCCCAGGTGCTGGCCATCCTGCGCGCCATCGAGGAAGACTCGCGCGAGGTGTTCTTCGTTAACCTGCCGAACCGCGGCCAGATCGCGAACCTGCCTGAAGATGCCGTCGTGGAAGGGCCGGCCGTGGCGACCCAGGACGGCCTGAAGTCGCTGGTCTTCGGAGAGCTGCCTGGACCGATAGCGGGGTGGACCCAGCGCTGGCTCGAGTGGGGAGAGCTGGTGGTGGACGCGGCCCTGACGGGCAACCGCAGCAAAGCCCTGCACTGCCTGGCCGCCGACCCTGGGTGCCCGGGGCTCTCGCGCTCACAAGTCGTGCTGGATGAGCTGTTGGCGGCCAACGGCAAATGGATGAAATATTTTGCCTGTTGAGGAGTCAGCCTCAGACTTTCTTTTAGCTGTCCTTCGTTTGCTTCGTGAAGGCTTGGTATCCTCGCCCCGGCGGGTAAGTTCCGTAGCGAGAGCGCCCTCACCGGCTGAAGTGGAAGGTGATGACGTCGCCGTCCTGGACTACGTAGTCCTTGCCTTCCATGCGCACCTTGCCGCGGGCCTTCGCTTCTTTCAGGGAGCCGCACGCCTTCAGGTCGTCGAAGCTCACCACCTCCGCGCGGATGAAGCCCTTCTCCATGTCGGTATGGATCTTGCCCGCCCCCCCCTTGGCGCTGGTGCCGGCCTCTATGGTCCAGGCGCGAAGCTTGTCCGAAACGTGCGTGAAGAAAGACCGCAGCCCAAGAAGCTCGTAGCAGGCGCGCACGATCCGCCCTGACGCCATTTCCTTCAGGCCTGCATCCGCCATGAAGGCTGCGCGCTCGGCCGGTTGCAGGTCCATCAGCTCCATCTCCAACTCGGCGCACATGGCGATAGGCGCGGGCTCCAATCGGTCCAGTTCTGGAATGCGCTGCGGGGCCGACATCTTCTCTTCCCCAATGTTGAGCACGCAAAGGCGCGGCTTGAGCGTCAGAAAGCCGTAGTTCCTGATGAGCGGCAGCTCGGCCTCGGACAAGCGAAGGCCCTGCAAGCGTCGGCCCTGCTCGACCGCTTCGCGGCAACGCTCCACGACCGACTGCTCCAGTAGGAGAGCATCGCGCCCCGGCCGGCCCCTTCTGATGTCGAGCGCTATTGCCTTGAGGCGTTTCTCGATTACCTCGAGGTCCGCCAGCAGGAGCTCGCTGTTCATCGCCTCGTACTCACGGAGCGGGTCCACGGCGCCCAGAACCTCCGGCACGTACTCGGACTCGAAGGCCCGAAGCACCATCAAGATCGCGTCCACTTCCCGAAGCGCCGCAACCGCGCGGCCGCTCTGCTCGCCCCCGGTCAGGTGCACGAAGACGCCGCTGATGTCCTCGAACTCGATAGTGGCAGGGATGGTCTCCTCAGGCGCGAGCATCCGGGCGAGGGCGTCGAGCCGCTCATCCGGCACCTTCACCACGCCGGCGGAGACGCGCTCCCCCGCGTGATAGCCGCTCACGTCCCCATGGGCGCCCGTGATGGCGTTGAACACCATGGTCTTGCCCGACTGCGGCAGCCCGACGATGCCTGCCTTCATCTGCGTACCCCCGGGCAGAAGCGCGCTCGCGAACCCAGGGCAGAATACCAGATGCCGCTGACGAGAGCAATCCGCAAGCCTAAGGACCGCCTACGTTTTATCGGGCGCACTCATTATGATATTGGGCGGGATTCTGTGGAGCGCGGTGGCACGCATGAATGTCATGGCTTATCACTTCGCCAGCGGGGCCGCCTTCTTCTGGGGCGCCGCGCTGGTTCTGCTGGGAGTCGTGGCCTCGTGGCTGCCGAACAAGCCCGCCTTCCGGCTCGGCGCGCGGGTCGCCACCATACTGGGCCTTCTGTTTTCGGTGCTGTCGGCTACTCCTTTGCCCTTGTGGGCATATGTTGCCTGGTCCGCAGTTGTCCTCGGGTGGTTGGTGGCGGAAGCCAGGGCATCGCGGGCGTGGCCTCCGGCATCCCTTCGCGTGGCGGCGTTGCTGGTGTCCGCAGGCCTTGTCCTTCTCGAACTGCCGCATCATATGACGCCCTCGATCCCGGCCGGAAAGTACGAGACTCTCTACATCATCGGCGACTCGATCAGTTCCGGCATCGGACTGGGCGAGAAGACCTAGCCGCAGATGCTCCGCGAAAGCCTGGCGCTGCCCGTCGTGGATCTCTCGCGGGCAGGTGCAACCCTGCGGTCGGCGTCGGAGGAGGTCCAGAAAGTGAAGCAGGGACCCGCAGTGGTTGTCTTGGAGATCGGCGGCAATGACCTCCTTAGCCGAAGAACGGCGGTGGATTTCGAGAAGGACCTGCGGGCGCTGCTGGAGAAGCTGCGGAACCCCGAACGCACTCTCGTGATCTTCGAGCTGCCCCTGCCTCCTTTCTACAACGCGTATGGTAGAATACAGCGCAGCCTGGCCGGCCAGTTCCGAGCGGTCCTGATACCGAAGCGGCTATTCTGCAAGGTGTTGGCGCGACACGGTTCCACCGTAGATGGCATCCACCTCTCCGCAAAGGGGCAGATCGAGATGGCGGCGGTCGTGCGCGACGTATTGGGGCGCGCCGTTCCTGCCAGCCCGTAATACAGGGTCGGCCTTGTGCGGCCGTTCAGCGTGCCCCGGACCTGCTCCGTGCGGCCCGTAGCGGTTCGATGGGAGGGAGGCGAAGGCATATGGCCCTGGTTGACTGTCCAGGATGCGGCGCGGGCGTAAGCGAGGCCGCCGAAGCCTGTCCCTACTGTCGACGCAGGATGCATAAGCCCCTGCCCGTGGCGGCGCCGGCCCCGGCCGCCAGAAGACGGTGGGGTTGGCAGTGGCGGAGCAAGGCCGAGATTCTCGGGTGGCCTCTGGTGCACGTTGCCGTCGGCAGAGACCCCGTGACCGGGCGCCTTCTTGTCGCCAGAGGCGTCGTCGCCATTGGACAGTTCGCCGTTGGCCTGATCACCGTGGCGCAGTTCGGCATCGGGGTGCTGTTCGGGCTGGGGCAGTTCGTCGGCGGGTTCGCCGCCGTAGGCCAATTCGCACTGGGCCTCTTCTTCGGCCTCGGCCAGTTCGCCACAGGCCTGACCGCCATCGGCCAGATCGCCGCAGGCTGGTACGTTCTGGCCCAGGCTGGCTGGGGCGCGCACGTCTGGTCGGACCGCGTGCGCGACCCGGAGGCCGTGCGGCATTTTATGCAACTGTGGGACGTGCTACGCTCGCTTATGCATCCGTGAGCGACGGGAGGGCGCGCATGATCGAGCATTACGAGTTCGGCAGGATCACGATTGACGGCGAGGGACACACGTCCGACGTCATCATATGGCCTGAGGGAGTGGACGACACGTGGTGGCGCGTTGAGGGGCACAGCCTCTGCCAAGAGGACCTCGTGCCAGTCCTCGATAAGAAGCCGGACGTCGTGGTGATCGGCACCGGCACGGCCGGCGTGATGGAGGTGCCGCCGGAAATCGTGCGTTACATGAAGATGCGCTGCAGAGAGGTGCACGTTCTGCGCACGGACCAGGCCTGCGAGGTCTACAACAAACTCGCCGGCAGCGAGCGGCGCGTAGTGGCTGCGCTCCACCTGACGTGCTGAGCCGCCGGCGCGCATCCCAGCCCTTACCGCAGCGGCATCAGGTCCACACAAAGCGCGCCTTCAGCTCGTTGCAGCGGCCGTACGGCAGGAACCCGTCGTGCTGCAGGCGCCCGACCACGATTCCTGGAGACACGCCTGTCCGCTCAGCAAAATCCCTGATTGCGTTCCTGCTCCAACGGCCTCGGTCGACAAACGGCCGGAAAGCGTCCGGCGGAATGAGTTCGTCCCAGGCAAACTCGTCCGCCTCTTTCTCCTTTCCCGCTACGCGGTCTCGTGATTCCTCGTCGACAAAGACCTCCAACTTGCCATGAAGCAGGATGTGACCAGCTTCGTGAAAGAAGCTGAACCAGAAGCGGTCGTCGGACTTATGTCGCAGACTAAGTTGGATAAGAGCCTTGCGGCTGGACAACCAACGCGCCGCACCACTGACGCGGCTCCTAGGCAGTTCGGGCACAATCACCACTGCCACGCCGCAACCTGCACAAGTTGTCTGAAGTTCCGGAACACCGTCTTCGGGAGGAATAATCGTAAGCTCCCGCGCCCTCCGAAGGGCGCTCCTGAAGCCCAGCTTGTCATAATCCTTGGACTTAATGCGCATCGCCTCGACCTCGCCCATGCGAAGCCAAGCAGCCACAGCGGGACGATTACCCTCGAAAGCTGGCGACTGACGGAAAGCAGCCTTCGGGCCCAACCACATGGCCTCCCATTCCTGAGGCGAGGCAACAGCAAAGAAAGAAAGCAATTCCTCGAGTTGTCGTACCTTCTCTGCACGCTTTCGTATCCAGCCATACCGAACCATCGCAGCAATGGGAAAACTGCGACACCAGTCCGCATACTCTTTGAGGCGTGCTCGTTCCTCTTGGCGGGCCATGTGCTCGCGGAACCGCCGTTCCCGGTTATTCCAGAAACTCGCGGGTACTCCCAAGACCCGCTCTAAATGCAAAGCTGTCGAGGGGGTGAGCGGTGCCTTGCCCTTGACGATCTCGTTCACTGTTTTAGGGTGTACGCCTGTGCGTCGTGCCAACTCCGCCTGCGACATACCAAGTGCTTCAATAGTCTCGGACAATGTCTCACCGGGCGGGGACACATGGTCTGGTTCGTACTCATTCCCAACCGAATTACCCATGGGTGTCGGTCACCTCGAGTATCCGTACCACAGTGACTCTCAGCCAGTCCAAGCCCCCGTCGGGTTTGAGTGGCACAGGATCGTTCGCCGGCTCAAACAGGAAGCGATAAGGGCCCCGGAGATCCACCGACAACTCGCCTTTCCGGTCGCCCGTCAGCTCATGACATCGGACCTGGGGGAGGCTCCGCAAGTCGGCCAGGACTTCGACATCTCGTAACTCGTCCAGCCGCCGCATGACGAGCTCGCCCATCACGCCTCCCCAGCGTCATTGAGCAGCCTTCAGTGAATTGCAGTCCTTACGAAACTTACTCGTTCTAAACAATATATCCATTCCCAGCCCGACGGTCAACCAAATCGTTAACGAAAAAGGTTAATAACTCAATTCGTAATCCGACCGTGACAACCTTCAACGCCTCCTTGATGCTAATCGTCTGGCATCAGTCGGGGATGCCGCCCGTGAGGCGGCGGCAGGCCTCCAGGTACTTCTCGGCGGTCTTGCGCACGACCTCCTCCGGCAACCGCGGCGCCGGAGGCTCACGGTTCCAGCCCGCCTCGTCGAGCCAATCGCGCACGTACTGCTTGTCGTACGAAGCCTGCGCCCTCCCGGGCTCGTAGCCGTCAGCAGGCCAGAAGCGCGACGAGTCCGGCGTGAGCACTTCATCCACCAGCGTCAACGTGCCGTCGCAGAGCCCCCACTCGAACTTCGTGTCGCTGATGATGATGCCCCGCTCGGCAGCATAGGCCGCCGCCCGTCCGTAGACGGTGAGGGACAGCTCGCGCATGCGGCCCGCAAGCTCAGCGCCGACAGCCGCCGCTACCTCCGGCATGGACATGGGTTCGTCGTGGCCGGTTGTTGCCTTGGTGGTGGGCGTGAAAAGGGGCTCGGACAGCTTGTCGCTCTCCTTGAGCCCGGGCGGCAGTTTGATGCCGCAGGCGGTCCCATCTTTCCGATAGGACTTCCAGCCCGCGCCAGCCAGGTAGCCCCGGACGACGCATTCGACGGGCAGGACTTTCGCCCGCTTGACCAGCATGGACCGCCCGCGCAGTAAGTCGCGGTGCGGCCTGACCTCGGGACCCATGCGGTCAACATCCGTCGTGATGAGGTGGTTCGGAGCGAGACCCCCCAGGTAGCCCAGCCAGAACTCCGTCAGCCGGGTGAGGACCTTCCCCTTCCAGGGGATGGCTGTGCCGAGGACGACGTCGAAGCAGCTTATCCGGTCCGTGGTGACGATGAGCAGCCCAGAGTGGAGCAGGTAGATGTCGCGAACCTTGCCGCGGCTGAGAAGCTGCAGCCCCTCGAGGTCCGTCCGCACTAACGGCTCCGGCATCTGCACCGTGTCGGCTCCTCGGTCACTGCAGGTCCGTTTCCGTGGGCGCGTCTTCTTCCCCGGCGGCCTGCCCTCCTTTATCCTCACCCATGACAGGTGCTACGCCGCTAACCCTGTCGCCTTCCTCCGGCGTGATGAGTTTAACGCCCTTCGTGTTGCGACCGACGCAACTGACGGAGCCCACAGAGATGCGGACGGTCCTGCCGCGCTCGGTGATGAGGATGAGTCCCTCGTCCTGCGAGACCTCCCGCATGGCCACCGCGCGGCCGTTGCGCCCGGTCGTTTGGATGTTGAGAACGCCGCCGCCGCCGCGCCGGCGCAGCGGGTACCGGGAGAACTCCGTGCGCTTGCCGTACCCGTTTTCGCAGACCGTCAGCAGCGTGGCATTCTCCCGCACGACGGCTATGTCCACCACCTTGTCGTCGCCCCGGAGCCGGATGCCGCGCACGCCGGCGGCCGTGCGCCCTACCGGACGCACGTCCCGCTCATCGAACCGGATGGCGCGGCCGTTCCGGGTGCCAAGCACAACATGCTCCTCGCCCGTGGTCTTGCGCACGCCGATCAGGCGGTCCCCTTCGGCCAGGTCAATGGCGATGATGCCGCCGGAGCCGCGCTTGCCGAAGGCGTCGAGCGCGGTCTTCTTCACCGTGCCGTCGGCTGTCGCCATGATCAGGTAACTCTCCTCATCGAACCGCCGGATTGGCACCATGCCGGTGATCTTTTCGCCTTCGCGGAGCTGGAGCAAGTTGACCAGGGCACGCCCCTTGGCCGTCCGGTCCATCTCGGGGATCATGAAGACCTTCAGCCAGTAGACGAGGCCGAAGTCCGTGAAGAACAAGATGTAGTCATGCGTGGATGCGGCAAAGACGTGCCGGATGAAGTCCTCTTCCTGCAGGTCAGCTCCAATGACGCCCTTCCCGCCGCGTCCCTGGGCGCGGAAGGCGGCGGGGCTGGTCCGCTTGGCGTACCCCTTGTAGCTGACCGTCACGACTGCCTCTTCTTCGGGGACAAGGTCCTCCCTCTCCAGGATCTCGACCGCGCCCGTAATGGTCGTACGCCGGGCGTCGCCGTACTTCTTCTTGCAGTCAAGCAAGTCCTCGCGGATGATGGTGGCCACCTTGCCGGGGTCGGCGAGGATCGCTTTGTACTCGGCGATCTTGCCGAGCAGTTCCGCATGCTCCTTTTCCACTCTGAGCCGCTCGAGCCCGACCAGGCTGCGCAACTGCATGGCGATGATGGCGTCCACCTGCCGTTCGGTCAGGCCGTAAGTTTCCATGAGTCGGCTGCGCGCCTCGGACACTTCCCTGCTGCTGCGGATTATGTGGAGCACTTTGTCTATGTTCAGGATGGCGACCTTCAGCCCCTCGAGGACGTGGGCGCGGTCCTCGGCCTGCTTCAGCAGGTGCCCCGTGCGGCGGCGGATGACCTCCATGCGGTGGTCTATGTAGAGCTGCATGAGGCGCTTAACGTCGAGCGTCTCGGGCCGCCCGTCCACGATGGCGATCAGGATGATGCTGACGGTGCTCTGGAGCGGCGTGTGCTGGAAGAGCTGGTTCAGGACCACCTGCTCGTCCGCTTCCCGCTTGAGCTCAATCACGATGCGGGTGCCGGACTTATCGCTCTCGTTCCGGATGTCATGCACGTCCTCGACGCGCCCTGCCTGGACGGCCTCGGCGATCCTCTCGACAATGGCGTCGCGGTCCATCCTGTAGGGTGCCTCGGTGACGACGATGGCCCGCCGCCCGCCCTTGAGTTCCTCGGATCGCGTGCGCGCGCGGAGGAGCGTGTTGCCGCGGCCGGTTGCGTAACCCTCGTATATGCCCTGCTGGCCGCAGATGATGCCGCCCGTGGGGAAGTCCGGGCCGGGCATTATGCCCATCAGCTCGCGCACCGTTACGTCGGGATTGTCCAGCACGGCGACCATCGCGTCGCAGAGCTCTCGGATGTTGTGCGGCGGGATGCTGGTGGCCATGCCCACGGCGATGCCCGTCGCGCCGTTGGCCAGCAAGTTCGGGAGCCGCGAAGGCAGGACCGCAGGCTCCTGGCGCGTGTTGTCATAGTTGTCAACGAAGTCCACGGTCTCCAGGTTCAGGTCCTGGAGCAACTCCATGCCCACGGCGCTCAGGCGGGCCTCGGTGTACCTCTGGGCGGCAGGCGGGTCGCCGTCCATCGAGCCGAAGTTGCCTTGGCCGTCCGCCAGCGGGTAGCGGAGGGTGAAAGGCTGGGCCATGCGCACTAAGGTGTCGTAGATGGCCTGTTCGCCGTGCGGGTGATAGTTGCCGTGCGCATCGCCGACGATCTTCCCGCACTTCCTCGTCTTGGAGCGCGGGCCGAGGTTCAGCTCGTGCATGGCTACCAGGATGCGGCGCTGCACCGGCTTCAGGCCGTCCCGCACGTCGGGAAGGGCGCGGCTGATGATGACGCTCATCGCGAACGTCAGATAGGCATCCTTCATCTCCTCTTCGATCAGCAACTCTTCATATTGCCGGGTGTCGTGCGACATCTCAGATCGTTCTTCCTAACACCGTTGCGATAGCCACATGGTCAGAGGCGCTCAGGGGGCGGCGCCGAACTTGCCCCGCGCCGCGGCACAGCAAAGCGCCCAGCGGACGTAGTGCGCATAGTCCACCTTCCCCACAACCTTTGTCACGTGCATCCGGTCTCCCCGCGCAGCGGCCCTGAAGCTTGCTGCAAAGAATGCGTCGCCGCCCCACCTCAAGACGTCGTTCAGAAACAGCTTGAAGTTCTGTTCGTGACCCGGCTGCAGGCGCTCCTCCAGATAGGCATACCGCACCTGCCGCTCGCTGAACGACAGCAGAGAAGCCTTGGCCGGCCCTTCCGCGAGGACGAGCGTCACGCGGGCCGCCGGCTCCGGCTGGTGCTCTTTGCGCCTGTAGACATGATGCGCAATCACCCCGCCGCCCGCCGAGTAGGGTTCCTCCACGACCTCAAGCTCGGCTTCGCCCAGCTCAGCAAAGGCGGCGCGAGTGCAGAGCCCGGCCGCGAGCCGCTCCCACGGCACGGATTCGCTTGCGCCGTGCGCGTCCGTCTGAAGGCGCAGGGCCTCTGCGTCTGCGCCGTAGACCCGGAACATCGGCCGCTCCTCTACCGTGGCCGGCACCCACGCGACGGGCACAGTGAAGGCCTCGATCCCTTTCGCGTGGAGTTCCTCCACCATTTGCCGGGCAACGCCCATGCTTATCCCGTCCGCCAGGAGGCCCATCCCCCTGACCACCTGCCGCCGAGCGTCGGAAAGGCTCAGGCCGGTGTGCCGGGCAACTATCGCGCCTGCTGCAAGCGGATTCACCTTCTGCTCGGCGGCACAGCAAACCAGTGCGCGCGCCCATTCGTTTACGGCAGGCGCCTCGAACGCGACCCGTTCTGCAACCGCACTCTCCGCCGGGGCCTGGGGAGAGGCCTCAGCCGGCGACTCGCCGGTTCCCGGCCCGGCGCCTGCCGAGCCGGCCGCGGCGGCTCCGCCCACGCCAGCAGCCGGCACGCGGACGGTCCCGCTGCAGACCGGGCAGCTTTCTTCCCTGCCCGCCCGGATGCGCGCAACGGCGAACTCGGCGCCGCAATGAGGGCACTCGACTTGAACGTCGAAGCTATCCATGAGGCCGCTCAGCCGCCGGCACCCGCTGCAGCGGCCGGCAGGGGGCGGACTTATGCCAGCAGGCTAAATGTCAAGGTTCTTGACCTCGAGGGCGTGCCGCTCGATGAACTCACGCCTTGCCTTCACGTCTTTGCCGGCGAGGATGCTGAAGTAATTGTCTGCCTTGATCGCGTCGCCGACCGTCACACGGACGGTCTTGCGCGAGGCCGGGGACAGGGTCGTCTCCGCCAGCTCCGACGCGTCCATCTCGCCGAGGCCCTTGTAGCGCTGTATGTCCAGCCCCTGGCGCCCGAGTTCGCGGAGCGCTGGGACCAGGTCCAGCAGTGAAGATGCCTTAAGCTCGGTGCCGTTGGATTGGATGGCGAAGCGGGGCGGCGGCTCTTCTTCGGCGCCGGGCGCAGCGGTTTCGGCCCGCTTTTCCCCTGTGGGGGGATAGAGGGCGCCGATGGGTATGCCGAGCGCCTCGATCCGCTCTACAAGGTCTGCGACACGGCCCGCCTCATCGAACCGAAGCGGACGAATGCTGTTGCGCAGGTCCTCCGGCTCGGCGGGAGTGCCATTCTCGCCTTCGAGGATCTGCAGGTCCTCGCCCGCGGCTTCGAGCTTCTCGTGCAGTTCCCTGACGAAGGCGTCGTACTCCTGCTCAGTGTAAAACAGCCGCTCCTGGCGCCTGTCCTGCCTGTCCACGTAGAGCACGCGGTAGAGCGGCAGCGCTCCGCCCCTCCGGGGGTCCCTGAGCGCGAGGTAGCGGTCGAAGGTGATTCCCTGGGCTTCAACGCGGCTCATACGCGCCTCGAGTTCGCCGAGCAGACTCACTAACGTTGAGAAGCTCTCCCGGGGGAGTTCCGTCTCTGCCGCGCCGTTCACCCGGCAGCGGAGCCTTGCGTCGGCCGCGCCCAGTTCCAGAAGCGTCCTCTGGAGGGCCCGGTCGTCGGCCACGTACTGCTTCTTGCCCTTGCGCGAGACTTTGTAGAGGGGCGGCCTCGCGATGAACAGCTTTCCCTTCTCGATCAGCGTTGGCATCTGCCGGAAGAAGAAAGTCAGCAGAAGCGTGCGGATGTGCGCGCCATCAATATCCGCGTCTGTCAGGATGATGACTTTGCCGTAGCGCAACTTGGAAAAGTCGAAGTCCTCCTGCGCGATGCCCGTGCCAAGCGCGGTTATGAGCGTGCGGATCTCCTCGTTGCTCAGCATCTTGTCAATGCGCGCCTTTTCGACGTTCAGGATCACGCCGCGCAGAGGCAGGATGGCCTGGAAGGCGCGGTCCCGGCCCATGCTGGCGGTGCCGCCGGCACTCGGGCCCTCGACAATGAACAGCTCGGTGCTTTCCACCTCGCGGCTGGAGCAGTCCCGGAGCTTGCCGGGGAGGCTCGCGCTGGACAGGGCGCCCTTGCGTCGGGTGAGGTCGCGCGCCTTGCGGGCGGCCTCGCGGGCCTGCGCGGCCTCCATGGCCTTGGCCACAATGGCCCTGGCGGTGTCGGGGTTCTCCTCGCAGTAGGCGCTCAGGCGCTCGTTCAGCATCTGCTCAACGAGCCCGCCCACGTCGTGGTTGCCGAGCTTCATCTTGGTCTGGCCCTCGAACTGCGGGTCAGGCAGCTTAACACTGATGACGGCCGTCAAGCCCTCGCGGTAGTCGGGCCCGGTGGGCACGATGTCCTTGAGCACGCCGTGGTCGCGCCCGTACGCGTTGAAGGTGCGCGTCAGCGCGGTGCGCAGGCCCGTCAGATGCGTGCCGCCCTCGACCGTGTTGATGCTGTTGGCATAGGAGAAGACGTTCTCCAAGTAGCCGGCGTTATACTGGAAGGCGATCTCGCAAACCATGCCGCTGATCTCGCCGGCGATGAAGATGACGTCAGCGTGCACCGGCTCCTTTCCCTCGTTGAGGTATTGAACGAACTGCTTGATACCTCCCTCGTAAAGGAAGACCTCTTCCCTGTCTTGCGCCTGGTCGGAGAAGGTGATCTGCGTGCCGGGGTTCAAGAAAGCGAGTTCGCGCAGGCGCTGGGCGATGATGTCCCACTTGAACTTGGTGGCCTCGAGGATCTGGGGGTCGGGCTTGAAACGCACGCGCGTGCCGCGCCGGTCCGTTTTGCCCCGGCTCTCGACCGGCGTCTTCGGCACCCCGCGCTCGTAGCGTTGGTAATAGACGTGCCCGCCAAGCCACACTTCCACCTCCAGCCATTCGCTGAGGGCGTTCACGCAGGACACGCCGACGCCGTGTAGGCCTGCCGATACCTTGTAGCTCTTGTGGTCGAACTTGGCACCGGCATTCAGCATCGTCATGACCACCTCCAGGGCGGGCTTTCCGACCTCGGGATGGATCTCGACCGGGATGCCGCCGCCGTTGTCGGTCACCGATGCACTGCCGTCCGCGTGGAGCCTGACATGGATGCGATCGCATCGGCCTGCCAGGGCCTCATCTATGCTGTTGGCAACGACCTCCTCAACGAGGTGATGAAGCCCACGTTCGGCGGTGTCGCCGATGTACATGGCCGGCCTGAGGCGGACGTGCTCGATGCCCCCAAGCACGAGGATATCTTCAGCCTCGTAGCCGTTTCCCTTATACTCCTCTGTGCTCATGAGCCTGCCGAGCCTGCCTCCTTGGACTTGCAGCCGTCCTGGGAGGGGCCCAGGCACAGCCGAATTTCCGCTACGTCCCGCCCGGCCTCCGTGGCCTGGAGCCCCAGCAGGAGCTGCTGCTTCATAAACCCGCGGATCTCATGCAGAAGCACGGACGAGTCCACCTCGATGACCAGGTTGCCGTCTTTGAAGGACCGGATGCGCGTCCTCGTAGCCACGGCTTCGCCTACCAGCGCACCCCAAGCGCGTACGAGGGCACCGAATTTGCCCTTCTCATGGAACTTTTTCCTTCGCAGCAGCGCCTTCGCAATCTCACCGATAGGCCGCGCGCCTTCCTCGTGGTGCCGCCACGCGGACAGACTCATAACTCCGCCTCTTCACGGATGACAGGGCTTACCACATAAGTGTAATCCAGGCCGCTCTTTATGACGCACGGCGAGCGCCGGTCGGAGAACCTCATCTTCACGATATCCCTTTCGACAATCGCCAACATATCTTCGATGAACTCCGGGTTGAAGGCGATCTGCGCTTCTGCCCCTTCATATTCGACGGGTAGCCGCACTTCCGCGCGGCCTACGTCGGGCGACTCTGCAGTGATAGCTAAGACTCCCTTCGCGAAACGGAAGTCCACAACTTTTGTCTGCTCTGTTGTCAGAAAACTTGCCCGTCGGACCGCACTCAAGAGTTCCTTTGTCGGAAGCTGGACTTTGACTTTGCCTTCTGTAGGTATGACGTCCTGATAGTTGGGGAATTGCCCCTCGACAAGCTGACAGACAAGCCGTCCACTGTCATTCTCGGCGATCAACTGGTTCTGCGTGGCGGCAAAACGGACTGGCTCCTTCCCATAGTCCGCGAGACGAGCCAATTGCTCGACCCCTCTGGTCATCACGATGAACTCGGCCTGCACGCCCTTCGGATTACTTGCCTTCTTCTTAACATGCGCCAAGCGCGCACCATCAGCCGCAACCAGTTCAATAGTGTCTTCTTTGCCGATAACAAACAGAACCCCGTTGAGCGCATAGCGTCCCTTTTCGCCGGCCGCGGCAAAAACCGTCCTCCGCACCATGTATTTCAGGACTTCCGGATCGATCTCCACAATACCATCCGGAGGCAGGGAGGGGATCTCAGGAAAATCAGTCGGATCTTCGCCCAGAATCCGAAAGGAGCTGTCTTGAGTCTCAATGGTGACCGCGCCGTCGTCTTCTTTCAGGACAACGTCCTCATCGGGAGTAGCGCCAAGGATCGGCGAAACACGCGCATGCGGTAAGAGAACCGTTCCTTCCTGCTCGACCTCGACGTCCGTCACTTTCAGACACAGCCCTATTTCCAAGTCCGTTGCGGACAGGTACAGCGCCCCGCCGCTGGCAGCCACTTTCACGTTGCGGTAGATCGGTTGCTGAATGCTTGAGCTCACGACGCTCCCGACTCGCTGAAAGCCGTGGTAAAGCGCCTCCCGTTTCGCTACAAGTTTCATGCGCCGCTCTCCCGTTAGTGCAGGTTAAAGAGCTTCGTCTTGGGACGTAAGAGTTTTGTTGATGTTCTCTAAGAATATACTTAACATCACTATGAGTCTATATATCGTATAGTCTTCCGATTATAAGTCCTAAACCACGTTCTGCGCAGCGGTTGTACTGTCGCTGCTGACGCAACAAACTGACGGAAACTTGTAGTAACAGCGCAAAATAACAAGCGTAACGGCGGCCGCTCATCCATGCTCCATACAGCGCGCCTATGCCAGGCCAGAAATAGACAGTTTTAGGACAACATTTCGACAGGTTTTCGACGGCTAAGGCACAGCTTTCTATCGACAGCAGACGGCCATCCACGGCCGGTTCACAAGGAGCGGAAGCGCCGCCTTACACAACAGCGTCATTATACTCGACAGAGGCCTCTTGCGTCAAAGTATTTGAGGCCCTCCGGAGGCCCTAAAATGCTCGCAAGATCAGCAAAAAAGCCGACCCGCAAAGGGCCACAGCCAAGTCAGCATTCTGATTCATCGGAGGATTTAGAATAGGCCTGGCGCGGTGCCCAGCGGCGGGATCGGTACTACTACGTAGATATGGAGCGAGGTACATTCGATACGGCCCCCCTTGCCTGTCAGCATGCCCCATAACTACCACCAGCAGGTACCGGCTTTTCACCAGAGGCCCTCCATAATGAGCGGAGATCGGGCCTTCGTACAAGCTTAAGCTTTCCCTCAAGGTGCCAGCCAAGGCCCCGGGGCCTACCATGCTATAAGAAGGCCCGCTCCGTTTGTCTTCGGGCAGTTCTCAGAAAGAGGGTAGGCACAACCGCGCACTCTCGGCAGGCACCGCGTCGCGCGCGCACGCCGGGCCGTCGCTAATAAGTGGCGATCCGGGGACACGTGCTCTGCGGATCGAGAGGATAGAAGACAAGGCCGCTTACGATCTTGGGATAGAAGAAGGTGGACTTTGGCGGCATACGCTCCCCCACGCGCGCAATCGTCTCTACCGTTGCCGGCCGAACCGGCGGCAGGAAGAACCCCGCGTCGAACCGTTGACTCTCGACGCTCCAATACATCTTCTCGATATCCTGTGAGAAGGCCAGGCGCGGCTCCGAGCCCTCGCCATCTGCAGGGATTCCAAAGAAAGGCCGGAGCACCGCATAGTGAAGCACCGTCACTGCCAGGCAGCGCCACACCGGAGAACGATCCGGCAGGATATCCTCCAAGACCTGCGGCGACTTGGGCGAGAGGATGTAGAGCCGTTGCTGGCGCAGGTGGCACGCGATCGAATCTTCTCGCTCCGGCCAGAGCCGTAACGCCTCGCGCAAGCCCTCTGGTCCCTGGAATTCGCGCCGTTCGAGCTCAAAGTGCCGTTCGAGTGCCAAGATAAACACCTCCGCGTCGAACGGCGGCACGGCCTTCGCCAGCCAGTGCGTGGGCAGTATCTGCAGGCCCGCGCTCTTGACCGAGACGCAATAGATGGGCAAGAAATCCGCAGGCACGCTACCAGTAGGCACGCCCTCGGGACGGTGACGATCCCGGTAACGGAGCGCCGTTTCGTAACGGTGATGTCCGTCGGCGATGAGCATTACCTCCTTCTCCAGAAGAGATGCAAGGTGTCGGATGTACGCCTCCTCCGTCACCCGCCACACCCGATAAGCGACGTTATCTGTGTCGCGGAACTCATAGAGGGGATCTGCCGCTCGCATGTTCCTAAGCATCGCATCTGCCTGGCCCTCCGGATCGGAGAAGACCCCGAAGACCTGGCTGAGACCTGCTTCGCAGGCCTCCATCAACCGCAGTCGGTCTGCCTTCGGGCCCGCCAGCGTGCGCTCGTGCGGCAGAACCTGACCCGAGCCGAACCCCTCCAGGAGCATGGCGCAGATCAGCCCATGTCGGACGTGCCGCGCCCCATGCAGCTCAAAAGCCTGTTCGCACACATAGACTGAGGGTTCCGGGACCGGGATAATCACCTCTTCGCGTCGCCAAGCGGCGAAGGTCAGGGCTGCCTGCCGGTACTCCTCAGCCGGACGTCCCTGCGGGCCTTCTTTCCCCAGGATGAGCCGGATGACGTTGTGGGGGTCCCTCTGTCGCAACTCCTCCGCCAGCTCGGGCTCTATCAAATCGTACGGAGGTGCCACAACGCGCGAGATGAACGATGTTTTGTCAGGGTTATACTGAAGCCCTTTGAACGGCGCTATTTGCACCAAGGTGGTTACCCCGCGCAGGCGAAAGCGACGAAAAAGGAATTGCAGGGGGCTGCTGATGATAAGCGAGGCGCAGCAGGCCTGCAACTGCGCGGGACGCGTTCAGGCCGGTCTTTGGCTGTGCGGGCGTTCAGGTTCCGCCGGTTCTTTCGCAACTTGCGCGAAGGTCTTCATGAGTTCCAGGCGTGCATGCTCCGCGAAACGGCCGCGCCCGCGGTAATCGAACGACTGGATCAAGCGGCCCAGATGCGCGTGCCCCAGGGCGACAAGCATTGCCAGACGCGCCTGACCGCTCGCGTGTTGTTTCGCCACCTGTTCGGCCAGCGGCATGTATGTGCGGATCAAGCACTCGCGGAGGAGTTCCGCCCGCGCGCATAGGCGGCTGATATCGTCCAGCAGTTGGGAGGAGATGTACCTTTTCGGGTTTAGTTCCCGCCGAAGCTCGTCCGCGCGCCATTTGGCATAGTTGTAGGCCCTGAAGAGCGCCGCCTCGTCGTTCCTGGCCAAAGGCGAGCCCCGCCATAAAAGAGGCTCTGGAGTCGCAGACGCAGGGGCCTTTTGGCTGCCGTGCAGACCCTGCACCCGCTGCATTGCCGCCTGGAACTCCTCTCCTAAAATGCGCAACTCGGCGTCATTATCGGCAAAGCGGTCTTCCTCATAGTAAGTGAAGGGCTCGCCGAGCACCTCGGCCGCTCGGGCTTGGTTAATGATCCGGTAGATGCTTGCGCGTGAGCGCCCATAACGCGCACGGAGCGCGCTTACTGGGATGCCCTGGCGGTAGTCCGAGTATATGCGCCGACGGGCGTCTTCGGCAACGCGTCCTGCCGAGGCGGCAAAGATCGCCCGATCGGGTTGGTCGCGGTCGTGCCGCAGCAAGGCGGAACGAACCGTCTCACGGGCTCTGCCGAGTTCCCGTGCGACCCGGCCGGCGGCAGCCGTCAGGCGCAGGCCTTCCGCGGCGTAGCGCCGGGCCAGGACGAGGATCTGGTTCCCTTCGCTCCGGCTGAGCCGCGAGAAGCGCTTCGAACGGCCCGCCAGCCGGCGGTTCTTCTCCAGGAAGCTGTTCAGGACGGTCTCCCGCACTGCGAGCCGCGTGCGGCCTTCCGGGAAAACGTATGCAGCCGCCGCCAGACCGCGCCGCCACCACCGGCGGACTGTCCGGGCCGACACGTGGAGTCGGCTGGCGATGTCCGCGTCCGTGTAAACCCTTTCTGCGGATTCGCTTGCGTCGCGCGGAACCGAGGAGGAGAGGCTTCGAAGGCCCTGGAGCAGGTCGGGCAGTATCTCTCCGCCGCCGTAGGCTTCCCGCGGGCCGTCCTTGAGCCGCACGCCGGTGATGCGGAAGTATATGAACTCGTAAGGGTAAAGGCGTACGGGGTCGAGCTCCAGCAGCAACTTCTCCAGCCGGTCCGCGTTCCGCCGCCGTACAGCCGCCGGACCGAGCATGAGCTGCCGGAACAGCCCCTGTATGCGCTTGAGCTTGAAGTCGTCCACAGTGTCCGTCCGGCGTAGTAGAGTTGCGGGCGGCGACCGCGCACAGGGCGGCCGGTGGCAAGATCAGCGCCAGAGCGCGCGCGCCTCGCTTACGCTGCGCACAGCGACGTCGTCGGCGCCAAGGGTCTTAAAGCGGCTGTAACGGACCACGAGCCCTTTAGCTGCCTCCAGTTCCGCAGGGGACGCCTCGCCGACCAGGCATGCCAAGGGCCCCGGATGTTCTCTGAGTTCCAGGATCTGCGCATCGTCCGGCGCGTCGGCGAGCAAGTGCCGGTTGTCCTCGTCGTTGCGGCCCACAAGAACGAACGCGCGCCTGCCGAGCGGGAACAGCCGCCCTCTGCGCGCCGCGCGCAGGTGCTCCACGCTGAAGAGCTCCATGTCCCGCAGCAGGAAGACGCGCTCGCCATACTGCGGGTCTGTAAGCAGGCACCCGCCCGCCGGCGAAGGGTAGTCCTTGATGCCCCACTCGGCGGCAAGCTCCATCTGGCGCTTCCGGGAGCGCCCGCTGATGTCGAGAAGGTCCATCCGTTCTATGAGGCCCTTCTGCTCGGGGATGGTCGGCGGGAGCAATCGGCCCGAAAGAGGGCGCACGACGAGGCCCTCGACGCCCGCGCCCTTTTCCATGCGCCGGAAGGCTTCCTTGTGCTGGGACATTGGCCTCTGGCCGAGCACTTCGCCCGTCGCGATGAAATCGGCGCCCTGCTGCTGCGCCTCCGCCCAGGCCCGCCCGTACATCATTTGCTTGCAGTCGAGGCATGGGTTCGCGTTCTTGCCGTGGCCGTACTTGGGGCTCCTGACGAGCTGAACCATGATGTCGGAAATCTCGCGGGTGATGAGCTCTCCCGGCGGCGTGTAGCCGTGCCCCGGCCGCAGCGGGTAGAAGATGCTGTAGTGGCGCAGCGCAATGACCTCGACGCCCGCCCTGTGCAGCACCTCGCAGGCCAGCGAACTATCCAGGCCGCCGGAGAAAAGCACGATGGCCCTGGGATGTTTGCCCTGGTTGTTTTCGCTCATGGTATGTCCGATGCCTCAAGAGCTTGAGAGTGGAGCATAGCAGAATCCGCGCGGACCCGCAACGCCGGTCGGTTGACTTCGCGCTTCAGGGCGAGTAGAAAGTGCGGGCGCGTTCGGACACTGAGGGCGGTCGTCCGAAGCGCGACTGAAGGAAGGGCCGCATGAGCGCTGCGCAAGAGGTGACTCGGGAAGACACCGCCGATGGGCTGCGCGAGCTGGGTGTCACGGACGGGGACGTGTTGCTGGTGCACAGCTCGTTGAGCAGGTTCGGCTACGTTGTGGGCGGCGCAGACGCCATCATTGATGGGTTGCTGGACGCGGCAGGCCCCAACGGCACCGTCATGGTGCCCACGCATACGTGGGACCGCATGAGCGCCGAGAGCCCTGTTTTCGACGTGCGCGAGACGGCCTCCTGCGTCGGCCTGGTTCCGGAGACGCTCCGCAAACGCCCGGAGGCCGTGCGGGGCCTGCATCCCACGCACTCCTGTGCGGCCATCGGCCCGTTGCGCGAAGAGCTGCTGCGGGACCACGAGACCCAAGTGACGCCTTGCGGCAGCAAGTCTCCCTACCAGCGCCTCATGTCCTCAGGCGCCCCCGTCGGCGGGCGGGGCAAGATCGTCTTCCTCGGCGTGGACCTTCGTGTGAACACGACTTTCCACGCATTGGAGGAGATAGCTTGCGTTCCGTGGCTCTTCGACAGGTTTGAGATCCTTTACACCATTGACTACCAGGGGCGCAAGCGGCCGGTCCCGTCGCGGCGGCACTCGGCGAACATGGCGCGCGACTTCGGGAAGATGGAATGGGTCCTTACGGGCAGAGGGGTGCTTGTGAGGGGCCGCATCGGGGATGCGCCGGTCCGGGTGGTGGACGCGGCCGGGATGGAACGCGTGGTCGCGCCGATGCTTGCGGAGGACCCTTTCCTGCTGCTGTCGCGCGAGCCAGCCGACCGCGAACGGCGGCGTTATGAGCGGTGGATCGGGGAGCGCGCCTGACAGAGAGTAGTAAGCCGCCCCATCGGCCCGCTGGACGGCACGTCGCCATCTTTCCTTTTCTTCCGCAAAGGTCAATAGCAGAAGAGGGAATTGATATGAAAGCATTCGAGGTCAGACCGGGGGTCTATTGGGTCGGGGCGGTTGACTGGGACCTTCGCAGCTTCCACGGCTATAAGACGCAGCGCGGCACCAGCTACAACGCATATCTCCTTCTGGACCAGAAGGTGACGCTCGTTGACACCGTGAAGGCCGGCTTCGTTGATGAGATGCTGGCCCGGATCCGGGAGGTGATTGACCCTGCGCGCATTGAGGTCATCGTGTCAAACCACGTCGAGATGGACCATTCGGGCGGCCTGCCGAGAATGCTGGAGGTCGTCCCGAAAGCCACGGTGGTGACGACCAAGCAGGGCGAGGCGGGACTGCGCGCGCATTTCAAGGCCGACTGGAACTTCCACCGCGTGGAGAGCGGCGCCGAGATGACCATCGGCAAGCGAACGCTTCGCTTCTTTCCCTGCCCGATGGTCCACTGGCCGGATTCCATGGTGACCTACGTGCCTGAGGACAGGCTCCTTCTTTCCAATGACGGGTTCGGGCAGCACATCGCAAGCGCCGAGCGCTTCGTGGACGAGTTCGGATTCGGAATCGTGATGGAGGAGGCGGCGAAGTACTACGCCAACATCGTCTTGCCCTTCGGCGCCCAGGTGCAGAAACTCCTGTTGGCGCTCGCTGGCACTCAGGTGGACATGATTGCGACGTCGCACGGGTTGATCTGGCGCGACCACCTGGGCGACATAATAGGCGCTTACAAACGCTGGGCGGCCAACGAGACGCTCCCCAAGGCGGTCATCATCTATGACACGATGTGGCATTCAACAGAGAAGATGGCCTGGGCCCTTCGCGAGGGCCTTGAAGCCGAGGGCGTCCCGACGATGATGGGCAACTTAGGGACGAGCCATATCTCCGACATCATGACTCATGTGCTCGAGGCGCGCGGGATACTGATCGGCACGCCCACGCTCAACGCGCGCATGTTCCCTACCGTTGCGGCGGCCATGACGTACATTGCAGGGCTGAGGCCGGAGAATCGCCTGGGCCTGGCGTTCGGCTCGTACGGTTGGGGCAAGCAGGGCGTGCGCGACGTCGCCGAAGCGATCAAGCAGATGGGCTGGGGGACGCCGGTCGAGGAGGTCGCCGTGCAGTGGGTGCCTGGGGCGGACGACCTGGCGCGAGTTCGGGAGGCGGGCGCAGAGTTCGCCCGGGCCGTTAAGGGCGAGCAAACAGCGCAGGACGAGTAAGAGCACCCTCCTCCGTCCGCCGTACGGCGGACTATGGAGGGCCGGCGAGCAAGAGCAAAAAGAAGGCCAAAGCAATGCCAGAGAAAGCAAGGCCGTATTCGGCGGAGCGGCTGAAGGGCGACAGGGCGCAGCGGATGTTCTCGGGGAGCGCCGCGCTGCAGATAGCGATGCCTTTGGGCGGGATCGGCGCGGGCTGCATCTGCCTGAACGGCGTGGGCGGGCTCCAGGACTTCTCCATCTGGCACAAGCCGGCGAACTCCGCTCTGCCGGACGGACACGGCACGCATGAAAGCGCTTTCGCGCTGCTGCACATCAAGGGGAGGCGGCCGGTCACGCGGCTCGTGGAAGGCCCCATGCCGCTGGAGAAGATCTACGACCACGGGCTGAAGGCCCAGGGCTACCGCGGCGGCGGGCATGAGGGCCTTCCTCGCTTCGAGCGCTCGACGTTCAAGGGCGAGTACCCGTTTGGGTTCGTGACGCTCCATGACCCCGACATGCCGCTGCGCGTGGAGATTGCGGGATGGAATCCCTTCATACCCCTGGACGACCGGAACTCAAGCATCCCGTGCGCGATTCTGGAGTACACGCTGCGGAACCCGTCGCGACGGACGGTGCAGTATGAGTTCTCGTTCCACCTTTCGCATCTGGTGATGGGAAGCGAGGGAGAAGCGGCCAGCCGCAACGCGGCGATTCGCGGGGCGGGGGTGTTCTTCAGCAATGAGGACGATCCAGACTCGCTTGCTTTCGGCAGCGCGAGCCTTACGGTTGTTGGCCACAGGCCGGTCATCAAGGCGATGTGGCCTCGCGGTGGTTGGTTCGACAGCGTCAGCGCCCTCTGGCGTGAGGTCTCAAGCGGCAAATTCCGCCCCAATGCCGGCTGGAACGGCAAGGATGTGGGAGGCAGGAACGGCGGCTCGATTATGATGTCCGGGACGCTGAGGCCCGGCGCACGCGTGACTTACCCCATCATCATCACGTGGTATCTGCCCAACAGCGACCTAACCGTCGGGCTGGCGCGCGACCCGGCGGCGAGCTGCGGGTGCTCAGCGGGCGAGAAGTGCTCGCCGCGCTGGCGGCCGTATTATGTCTCGCAGTGGAAGGACGCGGCCGACGTCGCGGCACACGTGAGGGAAAACTACGAATCCCTGCGGCGGCGCACGCAGGCGTTCCGCGATGCGCTGTTCTCCTCGACGCTGCCTTCTTACGTATTGGACGCCGTGTCGGCCAACCTGGCCATCCTGAAGTCGCCGACGGTTCTGCGCCAGGAGAACGGAAACGTGTGGGCCTGGGAAGGCTGCTTCACCCAGGCGGGCTGCTGCCACGGCACGTGCACCCACGTGTGGAACTACGCCCAGGCGATGCCGCACCTGTTTCCGAACCTCGAGCGCACGCTGCGCGCGCAGGAGCTGGAGCGCTCGATGGACGAGCGCGGGCACGTCACGTTCCGCGGGGGCCTGCCGGACGGGCCGACGGCCCACACTTTCCACGCCGCCGCCGACGGCCAGCTGGGCGGCATTATGAAGGTCTACCGTGACTGGCAGATCTTCGGCGACCGCGCCTGGCTTGAGCGAATGCTGCCCCTCGCCAAAAGGAGTCTGGATTATTGCATCCGCGCCTGGGACCCGGACCACAAGGGCGTCCTCGTCGAGCCTCATCATAACACCTACGACATCGAGTTCTGGGGCCCGGACGGCATGTGCTCGAGCATCTATCTGGGCGCGCTGTCGGCGATGGTCGCCATGTGCCGCGAGCTGGGCAAACCGGACGATGCCGAATTCTATGCGAACCTGGCGGCGCGCGGGGCGAAGTACCTCGACGACAAGCTCTTCAACGGCGAGTACTTCGAGCAGAAGGTGATGTGGAAAGGCCTGCGCGACACGTCCTTTGCCGAGATGATCGCAGGGGTAGACCGCAACAGCGGCGAGATGATGCGGCTGGTGAAGAAGGAGGGCCCGAAGTACCAGTACGGAAAGGGCTGTCTTGCGGACGGCGTGATCGGCGCCTGGATGGCCGCGATGTACGGCATAGCCACGCCTCAGACCGCGGCGAACGTGCGAAAGCACCTGCGATCCGTATTCCAGCACAACTTCAGGGCCGACCTCGCGGACCATGCTTGCACCCAGCGGCCCGGCTATGCGTGGGGACACGAGCCGGGCCTGCTGCTCTGCACGTGGCCGCATGGCGGCAAGCCGACGCTGCCTTTCCCCTACTCTGACGAGGTCTGGACCGGCATCGAATACCAGGTGGCCTCCCACCTGATCGCGGAAGGATTTGTCGCCGAGGGGCTCACCATAGTGAGGGCCGCGCGGGGCCGCTACGACGGGCACGTCCGCAACCCGTGGAACGAATACGAGTGCGGCAGCTACTACGCTCGAGCGATGGCGAGCTACGCGCTGCTGAGCGCGCTCTCGGGCTTCCGCTATTCAGCGCCGACGCGGACTCTCCGGATTGGCCCGAAGCTGACAAGCGACCGGTTCCGGACCTTCTTCTCGGCAGCGACCGGCTACGGTACGATCACGGTCTTGAAGGGCGCAGTCGCCGTGGAGATGGTCGAAGGCGAACTCGCCGTAGACACCCTCTGCGTCGCCCGTGGCGAGAAGGTGCAGACGCTGCCGTGGGGCATCACGGCCCGCCCCGGCAGGAGAGAGGTCCTTCGCACAGACGTTTAACGAAGGCCGGAGGCTCGGACGCCGTCGAGGACGCAGCTTGCCCGCCCCCGTGTCTGCGTGGGCCTTCTGAGGGGCCGTCAGGTAGCGAAGCCGAGGCTGCCCGGGTTGTCGCGCACAATGACGTTGGGGCCGTGGCCGCCCAGGTCTACGAGCAGCTCCTTGAGGGCGCCGCTGTGGAGCACGTTGCCCATGATGACGCTGTTTTCCAGGCGCCCGTAGACGACGCCGAAGTCCGGAGACCATTCGCCGCGGCTGTTGTCGTCGCGGCCGGTCATCATCGCGTTGCCCGTGAACGTGAGCCCACGGACGCACTCGAACCGCACCTGGGCGCTCTGATGCTCCTCGCCGGAGGTGGGCCACTCGCGCTTGCCGCTGCGCCAGATGCAGGTGCCCGTGATGGAGATATGGTAGCAGGCCCGGTCGCCGCGCGGCAGGAGGCTGATGCCCGGGCCGCCGGAGCGGTCAATGTAGTTGTTGCCGAAGTTATAGTGGTCTCCGCCGTGGATGACGATGCCGCCCTGGCGGTTCCACTCGATGCGGTTGCCGGTCACGGTGGTGGAGGCGTTTTCGTCATAGGCTCCGAAGCCGGCCTCGCGGTTGCCTGAGAACCAGTTGTCCAGGATAAAACCGTCCCATCCGCGCAGGCGCAGCCCGCAGCCGCCGTTACGGCCCGACATGCAGTGGCGCACGGTGAAGCACCAGATGCGGCCCAGGCGGATGCCGTCGCCGCTGAAGCTTGCGATCCGGCAGCGTTCGATGCGCGGCGTGTCCTCCTCCCTGCCGTAGTCCGGCTTGTCCACCAAGATGCCGTGCACGTGCTCGCCGAGGGCGCCGCCGTCCAGGCAGAGGCCCGTGACGGTGGCACCGATGGCGCCCGTGAGGTTGAGCAGGCACGTGGCCTTCGCGTCGGCCAGCTTGAGGATGGCCCCGCCAAAGTGGCGGTAGCCCCAGGTGGGCTCACCGGCCAGGCCCACGTGCGCCGGCACGCGGACCTCTGAGCAGAGATACGTCCCTGCCGGGAAAAACACGGTGCCGTGGACCTCCGCTGCCGCTGCCAGGGCCTTCTGGACGGCCGCCGTGTCGTCAGCTTGCCCGTCCCCGCGCGCTCCGAAGGCGCGCGCCTCCAGCGCACTCCCACTCGCCATAGTGACCTCTTTCTCAGCGCCCAATGCGTCGGCGGCCCCTGCACCCATAGCAGCGGCTGCCGCGCCGGCGCCCATTGACTTCATGAAATCACGTCTGTCCATGCCGTCTTGCATCTTTATACATCCTTTGTCCGTGGAACGGCGAGCGGTATGTCCTGCGCGTCAACGCGGAAGGGCACGATTCCACTCGACCGCTGTCAGATGGCACCTGTCCGCCCAGACTGGTCCAGCTGAGGGGGAGTTTACCGCGGAAGGAGAAGGCCGTCAACGCGTGGGTAGGCGGACGCGAAATCGTCCAAGCTGGTGCCGCCCCCTGGCCTGGAGATCCCTCGGCCGCCCTTAGGCGGCCTCGGGATGACCTCGCTCGTAGCACACCAAGCGGCTTCCGAACACAACCCTTTCCGGTTAATAGGCCGTTTTGGGCGGGGCTCCTTTCGCGCGTCCTGGCCCCCTCGCGCAGTTCCATAAACCGTTCTCTGCGTTCTCGGCGATCTCAGCGGTTAATCGTTTTTCTTGTTCTAAGGCGCCAGCAGGCGGAAGGGCCAGGCCGGGATATTGCGGAGCACTCCGAAAGCCACAATAATCGCGAGCAACGCCCAACCCCACCAAGCGCGCATGCGTGCGCATGCGCCCCACCGGGCGCAAATGCGCACGCCGGGCAGAGCACGCATCCCTGCCCACCGCAGTGCGTAAGAGGCCATGGCGTACGCCGCGAATGGCAGCACCAGGACCATGAGCGGGTTGAAGCGGATCGCTGCAATGAAGTGCCCGTGCAGCAACTGGTGGAGCGCCCGCAGCGACCCGCATCCGGGGCAGTACAGGCCGGTCAGCGCGTGGAAGAGGCAGACGGGATACGGCCCAGGCTTTGCGGGGTCGAAAGCGAAGATGACTGCGGCTGCGGCAAGGCCGAGCGCCGCGACTGCGGCAAGCTTCCAATGCGCCCGTGCGATCCCGTGAGTGCGCGCTTGCTGAGGTAAGGCATTCTGACTCATGGCCTGCAACCTCGTGGGCCAGCATTAGTGGACGGGCGCCCCGCCCGCCAGGAGTCCCGCGAATACCATCGCGAACACCCACACCAACACACCCACGAACCAGAAGCCCAACCCCAATGCGAAGGCAACCCAACACCAGACGGCCGCCCTCCTGGAAGCGACAAGGGCACCGACATGGTCGCCCGCGCCGGACCTGTTGAGCGACTCAGCCGCAAAGACAATTGCCACGATGCCGAACGGTAAGCAGCAAAAGAGCGTGACGAGGATTGCCGGCGCGAGGTGACTATGCACGTACTGGACGGGCATGGAAGCAATGTGCGGCCTGGCCAGCAATTGGCCGCAGCGCACACAGGCAATGCCGGCGTCGGGGTTTTGTGTGCCGCACTGGCTGCAGTACATAGGAGACTCCCTTCAGCAGGGCGAACAAGCATTCTTCCCGAGAGGGACGCCCCACTGACAGCTTACCGCGTTCTCGCTGCGGATTCCACGAATCCGTGGCCGCCATGAGGACAGGGCCGGCAGCGCGGTTCCAGGAGGAGCCTGCGAAGAGGCGCTGCGTTCTCAACTGATGGCCGGCGGGCGCACGTCGCGCGGCTGCCATGCCACGCAGTGTGCGGCGAAATGCTTCAGGGCGCCGCTTTTCACAACAATGGCGGCCGGGCGGAACACCGTTGCATACATCATCATGAGCGAGATCGCATCTAAGAGCGACCGGTAGCCCGACAGGCCCGAGATGTCTATGTAGATTTTGCTGAATGCTCGGCCGAACTCGAGCGCGGCGCGGACGTCGAAGCCGTCGAGGACCTCAAACCGGATGCCCGGGTGGGCTTGCCTTGCGCGCTCGACGCACTCAGGGCTCACGTCGGTGCCGATCACCTCCTTGGCGTGCTGCGCGAGCAGGACGGTCGTCGTGCCCCATTCGCATCCGACCTCCAGGACCACGTCATCCTTGTTGACGTACGCAGGAATCGTCGCGCGGTACTCGCTGACATCGCGCACGCCCACGAACTTGGTGGCGAGCTTCAATTGCCTTTCATTCCCCATGTCGTGCGCCCCTGGTCAGAGTGTCGGCATTAAGCGCTGCGGGCCGGACGGCCTCTCGGCGCGGCGCCCAGTTGTGCGGATGGGACTCCAGCGGAGGCCTTACGCCAGCCCGAATCGGACGTCCACGGCCATGATCCCCTGGCCTTCGGCAAAGACCCGCAAGGGGTTCAGGTCGCACTCGGCAAGCTGGGGGAACTGGACTGCGAGCTGCGAGACCCGCGTCAGGCACTCGGCGAGCGCCTCGGTGTCGGCGGGCGGTTCGCCACGGAAGGCCTGCAATATCTTCGCCGAGCGGATGCCCGCAATCATGGAGCGCCCATCGTCCATTGTCAGCGGCGCTACGCGGAACGTCACGTCTTTGAGCACTTCGACGTAGATGCCGCCCAGGCCGAACATGATGACCGGCCCGAACTGCGGGTCGCGGTTCACGCCGATGATGACCTCGCGTCCTATGGGGGCCATCTGTTGGACAAGCACGCCGTCAAGCCTGGCATCGGCTTTGTAGGCCCGGGCATAAGCCGTCACGGTCTTGTAGGCCTCCCGTACGGCGTTCGCGTCGGCAAGGCCGACCTTAACTCCTCCGGCATCGGACTTGTGGAGGATGTCGTCGGAGGAGATCTTGAGCACGATCGGGTAGCCCAGCCCCTCGGCGGCATTGAGGGCAGCCTTCTCGTCCGCAGCGAATATGCTCTGCGGGAGCGGGATCCCGCATGCCGCCGCGATGTTGCGGGCCTCCCGCTCGGCAAGGGTCTTGTGGCCCTTGGAAATGGCTTCCTCCAACGTGCGGCGGATCGCCGCGGCGTCGAAGTCGTAGGACGGCGGCCGCGTGGGCTTGCTGCTCCGCCATTCACTGAAGGTGTAGAGGGCTTCGAGGGCCCTTACGGCCTGGTCCGGCTGGGCGAAGTTCGGGATTCCGCGGTGGTCGAGCATGCGCCAGGACAGCCGCACGGACATGCTCCCCATGAAGGTGGTCAGGACGGGCTTCTGTGTGCCCCTGGCAGCCTCCACGACGGCCTCCACGGTCTTCTCGACTTCGGTGGAAGTCTGCGGCGTCAGGATGGTGAGGATGGCTGAAACGTTGTCGTCCCGGGCGACGGCGCCCAGGGCTACGCGATAGCGGTCCGCTTTGGCGTCGCCGAGGACGTCCACGGGGTTGCGGAAGTTCGCCTGCGGGGGAAGTTGCTGAGCCAGGGCCTGCTGGGTCACCTCCGACAGGGCCGCCATGACGAGCCGCGAGTTCTCGATGGCGTCGGTCGCGATGATCCCAGGCCCGCCCGCGTTCGTAACCACGGCCACGGCGTTGCTTGTCGGCAGCTTCTTCGCGGCAAATGCGCGCGCAAAGTCGAGGAACTCCTGAACCGTGGCTGGCCGGAAGACGCCGCACTGTTTGAAGGCCGCCCCGTAAGCCGAATCCGCCCCTGTCAAGCTGCCCGTGTGGCTGCTGGCCGCCTTCGCGCCCGCGCTGGTGCGACCGGACTTGAAGATGACCACAGGCTTCTTGCGTGTCACCCGCGCAGCCACTTCCATGAACTTGCGACCGTCGTTGATGCTCTCCACGTAGCCCAGGATGACGTCGGTCTGGTTGTCGTCCCCTAACACCTCTATGAGGTCGGTCTCGTCCACGTCGGCCTTGTTGCCGTAGCTGATGAACCGCGACATGCCGATATCCTCGCCCACCGCCACGTCGAGGATGGCTGTTCCGAGCGCGCCGGACTGGCTGAAGAAGGCGATGTTGCCCGGCTGGGGCATCGTGGCTCCGAAGGAGGCGTTCAGGTGCGAGACGGGACTCATCACGCCCAGGCAGTTCGGCCCGATGCAGCGGATGCCTTCGCGGCTGCACTTCTCGGCGAGCTGCTGCTCGAGGTGCGCCCCCTCCTTGCCGGACTCCTTGAAGCCGGCGGAGATGATGATGACCGCCCGGATGCCCTTGCGCGCGCACTGCTCCACAGCATCCAGGACGTACTGAGCCGGGATGGAGATGACGGCCAGTTCAACTTCGCCACCGATGGCGCCAACCGACGGGTAGCACGTCAGTCCGAGGACCTCACCGCCCTTCGGGTTGACGGGGTAGACGGATCCTTCGTAGCCACCCTCAATCAGGTTCTTAACGACATCGTAGCCCACCTTGCCGGGGGTGTGGCTGGCGCCGATGACGGCAACCGAAGAGGGACTAAAGAAGGACTCAAACATGGGATCGCTGCTCCTGAGGCTGCTCGGACGGAAGAAGTTGCGTGTTCATGCATGAGGGATGAAAGCCCAAGCCACGGAGCCCCCAGCGCTTGTGGAAGAAGGTCGCCGGCGCGCGCAGTCCAGGCCTATCAGCAGCGCGTGCAGGAAGCTCATACTGTATCACAAGGAGTTGGGGGCGGCAAATGCGGCTCCCCTCCCAAAATGGGCTTGCCGGGTGCGGAGAACTCATGTAGGATACGACATCGAGTGACGTCCCAGGCGCCTCACGCGGCGAGGGGGACCGGACAGATGCCGGACGAACGACAGAGGACGGTTATCACGGGAGGGGCAGGCTTCATCGGCTCTCACCTGTGCGACTACTTCGTTGAGAAAGGACATCACGTCATCTGCCTGGACAACCTGCTTACGGGGTCCGCGCCTAACGTCGAGCATCTGCTTGGGCGCGAGAGCTTCCAGTTCATAAAGTATGACGTGACGGAGTACATCCACGTCGGCGGACGGGTGGACAACGTGCTGCACTTCGCATCGCCGGCGAGCCCTGTGGACTATCTCGAGTATCCCATCGAGACGCTGAAGGTAGGAGCGATGGGCACGCACAAAGCGCTCGGCCTGGCGCGGCAGAAGAAGGCGCGTTTCCTACTCGCCTCCACCAGCGAATGCTACGGCGACCCGCTCGTGCACCCGCAGCCGGAGGACTACTGGGGCAACGTGAACCCGGTGGGCCCCCGCGGGGTCTACGACGAGGCAAAGCGCTTCGCCGAGGCCCTTACGATGGCCTACCACCGTTCGCATGGCATGGACACCCGCATCGCGCGCATCTTCAACACTTACGGGCCGAGGATGCGCTTGTACGACGGGCGCGCCCTGCCGACCTTCTTCCGGCAGGCCCTTAAGGGCGAGGACCTGACGGTCTATGGGGACGGCACGCAGACGCGCAGCCTCTGCTACATCGGCGACATGTTGAAAGGAATTGCGTTGCTCCTCGAGAGCGACGAGCACGAGCCCGTCAACCTCGGCAACCCGGATGAGATCACCGTCCTTGAGCTTGCGAGGGAGATCATTGAGGTGACCGGCTCGCCGAGCCGCGTAGTGTTCAAGCCCCTGCCCACGGACGATCCCAAGGTGCGCCAGCCCGATATCGCCAAAGCCAGGCGCGTGCTGGGCTGGGAGCCCGTAACACCCCGGCGGCAAGGGCTCCTGCTGTCACTGGAGTACTTCAGAAAGCAGGTGAACGTCGAGAATGGCTGACATCCCCGTCCTGTTCGTCGGCGCTGAGAACGTGCCGGAAGCCTGGGAAAAGGCGGTGCTGGCCGTCTGGGACAACGGTGCCCAGGTGCGAACCGAATACGACAAGCCGAGCGACCCCCCGAGCCTCGACGCCACCGTCATGGTTGAAGTGCGCCGGCCGCTGTCCGAGCCGCGCATCCACAAGAACTTCCCCGGCGGCCCCACCGACCTGGAGGTCTACCGCCAGGAGGTGGTGGAAGGCATCCACGACCACTGGATCAACCCGCGCGAGGGCAAGTGGACGTACACGTATCACGAGCGCCTGTTCTCCTACCGCCCTGTCGAGGACCTTCTGAACCCGCAGGCGGGCCCCCAGTTCCGGCCCATCAACCAGGTGGATTACATCGTCGAAAAGCTGGCCGCCGTCCCCTACTCCCGGCGGGCGCAGGCGATCACGTGGATCCCACACTGCGACCCCAACACGGACGACCCGCCCTGCCTTCAGCGCGTCTGGGCGCGGCTTCTGCCCGCGGAGGGCGGGGGATACACGCTGAACCTCAACACACACTGGCGCTCGCGCGACCTTTACAAGGCGTGGTTCATGAACGTCTTCGCCATTACGGATTTGCAGCGCCGCCTGGCCGAGCGGCTCGCCGAACGCCTTGCGGGCCCCGTGGCTTGCGGGCGCTATGTGGACGTAACCGACTCCCTGCACATCTACGGCAGCTATCGCACCGAGGATTTGGAGCGCGAGATCCGGAAGATGAAGTCCTCGCCTTACACTGAACGGGCGTGGGACAGCGCGTTGCTGGAACCGATGTTCGAGGAGGTGCGCCGGCGCCTGGCCGACGACCCGGACTACTACTCCCGGGGAGATCCGACGACCTACTGAGGATTGCATGTAATGGTGAAAGCACTTCCGACGAAAACAGGCTCCTGCGCGGTCGTTTGAAACGCTCGCGGATCACCTTTTCGTGCAAGCCTCAGTAAGGTCGCCGGCCGCATGGCCGGGGCTCCTGCGGGGCTTTGGGGAAGACGCCGGGCCATTCGCGACCGACCCCCCGATGAGAACATGAAGGGTAAAGTTCCGCTCAAACGAGGTGACGGCACTGTCTGCCAGATTTGACATTTATGGGCTTGCCGGCCTTTCCCCAAAGGAGGCAGCAGAGCGCCTGCGGGCCGCAGGGTACAACGAGCTTCCCGCTGCCCGGCGCCGCAGCTCTTTCCTCATCGCCTTTGACGTCGCCACCGAGCCGATGTTCCTGCTGCTCGTAGCCTGCGGGACGGTCTACCTTCTGCTGGGCCACTGGCACGACGCTTTGATGCTCCTCGGGTTCGTCTTCGTAGTGATGGGCATCACCCTCTACCAGCAGCGGAAGACGGAGCGGGCGCTTGAGGCTCTGCGGGACCTTTCAAGCCCGCGCGCGATGGTGATCCGAGACCGGCAGCAGGTCCGAATCCCGGGGCGGGAGGTGGTCCGGGACGACCTTGTCGTAGTGGCCGAGGGCGACCGTGTCCCGGCAGACGGCGCCGTCCTCTGGTGCATGAACTTGCTGGTCAACGAGTCTCTCCTTACAGGGGAGTCCGCGCCGGCAATCAAGACGACCTGGGACGGCGCCACGGAGATGGCGAGGCCAGGCGGTGACGGCCTTCCCTTTGTCTACTCCGGCACGCTGGTCGTCAAAGGGCAGGCGGTTGTGCGGGTGCTTGCGACGGGCCCGCGCACGGAGATGGGCAAGATCGGCAAAGCGATCGAGCGGGTCGAGACTGAAAAGACCCCGCTCCAGCGTGCAACGGCCCGGCTCGTCCGAAGCCTGGCGATCGTGGGCCTCTCGCTCTGCGTAGTGATGGCAATCGTGTATGGAGTCATGAAGGCCGACTGGCTTCGCGGGATTCTGTCGGGCATCTCGCTGGCCATGGCCGTGCTGCCGGAGGAGTTCCCCGTGGTGATGGCCATCTTCCTGGCCCTGGGCGCCTGGCGGATGGCGCAACAGCAAGTGCTCACGCGTCGCTTGCCGGCGCTGGAGACGCTCGGGGCCGCCACCGTCCTGGCCGTGGACAAGACGGGGACCATCACGTTCAACCGGATGTCCGTGACGAAGCTCTTCGCAAGGGGCCGGTTCTTCGACGTGGGGGGCCAACAAGCCGGCACGCTGCCCGAGGCTTTTCACGAGATCGTCGAGTTCAGCATCCTTGCGAGCCAGAAAGATCCTTTCGACCCAATGGAGAAGGCGCTCAGGCAGCTTGGAGAGCTGCATCTGGCTCAGACGGAGCACTTGCACCGCAACTGGGAGCTGGTGCATGAATACCCGCTGTCGCCCGAGCTGCTGGCGCTGTCGCACGTCTGGAAATCGCCCGACGGCGATCAGTACGTGATCGCGGCCAAAGGCGCGCCGGAAGCGATTGGGGATCTGTGCCACCTCAACGAGCGGCTGAGCAAGAGCCTGACGGCTCACGTAAGCGCCATGGCGGCGGATGGTTTGCGCGTGTTGGGCGTAGCCAAGTCCAGGTTCCGGGCGGGAGCGCTTCCCGGGGAGCAGCACTCCTTCGAGTTCCACTTCCTGGGGCTGGTCGGGCTGGCGGACCCGGTGCGCCCCACCGTGCCTGCGGCGGTTGAAGAGTGCTATGCCGCCGGAATGCGGGTCGTCATGATCACCGGCGACCATCCGGAGACGGCACGCCAGGTCGCGCGCGAGATCGGACTGAAACCGGCGGACACGGTCATCACGGGCTCCGAGCTGGAGGCCATGGACGACGACGAGCTTCAGCGCCGCATCCGCACGGTGAGCATCTTCGCCCGAGTTCTGCCTGAGCAGAAGCTGCGGCTCGTGGACGCCCTGAAGGCCAATGGCGAGACGGTCGGCATGACAGGGGACGGCGTCAACGACGCGCCCGCCCTCAAGGCGGCCCACATCGGGATTGCGATGGGAGCCCGAGGCACCGACGTGGCCCGGGAGGCGTCCGCCCTGGTCCTACTTGATGACGACTTCTCCTCCATCGTCCGCGCCGTCAAGATGGGACGGCGCATCTTCGACAACCTGAAGAAAGCCATGGCCTACATCTTCGCCATTCACGTTCCCATCGCGGGGCTCTCCCTGGTGCCCCTCCTGTTCGGCGCCGCCCTCAAGGAGCTTGTGCTCATGCCGGTGCACATCGTCTTTCTTGAGCTCATCATTGACCCGGCGTGCTCGGTGGCCTTCGAGGCCGAGCCGGAAGAGGCGGACGTGATGAGCCGGCCGCCGCGCGACCCCCGTGAGCCGCTGTTCGGCAGGCGTGCCGTCGGGGTGAGCCTCCTGCAAGGGATGAGCGTGCTGCTCATCGCCGTGGCACTGCTCGCCGTCGCGCTCCGGCTCGGGCGGGGCGAGGACGAAGCGCGGGCGCTCGCTTTTACGACGCTCGTTGTGGCGAACCTCGGGCTGATCTTGACCAACCGTTCCTGGTCGCGCACTGTCATCGGGACACTGCGCTCGCGCAACCGCGCTCTGTGGCTGGTGTTCGCAGGCGCCCTGGCATTCTTGGGCCTGGTGCTTTACGTCCCGGTCCTGCGGGGCATGTTCCACTTTGCGCCGTTGCATCTGGATGACCTCGCCATCTGCCTGGGAGCTGGCGTCATCAGCGTCCTGTGGTTCGAGGTGCTCAAGATCATCAACGGCGCGGCACGGACCGGCCCGCCCCCCGCCGCCGGCGCGCGGGGCCTGAAGGAGTCGAACGGCCCGCAGGATGGGTCCGGGAATTGACGGCGCCATTGCTGAGCCCTGAGACGTTTCGCATGAGTGCCCACGTGGAAGTTCACCGGCCGCTTAAGTCACGAGACGGGACGTGGCGGGCGTGCTATAATTCCGGCGCGTTGGCGGGGTGGGGTCGGCTGAATCGCGCGCGTTCCCTGAGGCATTCTATGAAAGCGCTACAAGTACTACTGCTCGCCACAGTGGCTTTGCTGGTCTCCTGCAGTGGAGACAAGTCCACTGTGACAGTGGCTGGCTCTACCTCCGTTCAGCCTTTTGCTGAGATGGTGGCTGAGAAGTTCACGGCATACCACCCCGGCGTCAAAATCCTGGTGCAAGGCGGCGGCTCGACCGCCGGCATCCAGGCCGTGCGGGAGGGCGCCGCGAGGATCGGGATGGTGTCCCGCGAACTTGGCGCGCAGGAGAGGGACCTTAGTCCAATCGTCATGGCCCGCGACGGCATTGCTGTCATCGTCCATCCTTCGAATTCCATCGCTGACCTTTCCACGGAGCAGATCCGGGACGTCTTCGCCGGCACCGTGAAGGACTTCAGCAACGTGGGCGGACGCAAAGGCCCGATCTGGCCTGTAACGAGGGAAGAAGGCTCAGGCACCCGTGGAGCCTTTATCGAACTTGTGATGAAGGGAAAGACCATAACCCCTGAGGCGTTGGTCCAGGACTCCAACGGCTCCATGAGGGAGTTGATTGCCAACGACCCGGGCGGGATCGGCTACATTTCGCTCGGGCTTGTCAACGATTCGGTCAAGGCGGTCAGCATAGATGGGGTGCGCGCGACCCGCGACAACGTGGTAAACGGCACGTACAAGCTCGTCAGGCCTTTCCTGTTCGTCGTGGCGCAGGCACCGGACGGCCTGTGCAAGCAGTTCATAGATTTCGTCTTGAGCGGCGAGGGACAGCGGCTCCTGGAGGAGGAAGGCTTGATAGCCGCGAAGTAGCCTCAGCCCTCCGCGCTCTCCGGTTCCGTTCCACAAGGCAAGGTCGTTTCCGGCAGGCAGACGATGGCAAAAGGTGACTTCGAGGACTGGGCGATCTCCAAAGTGCTTTTCCTGTTTGCGCTTTCCGCCATTTCGGGTCTCGCCCTGATAGCCGTCTTCATATTCCACGAAGGGCTGCCCATCATCGTGTCTCACGGCGTCAAGGGCTTCGTCCTTTCCACTAACTGGCAGCCGGGCGAGGGACATTTCGGCATACTGGCCATGATCATCGGCTCAGTGGCCGTGACACTCGGCGCCCTTATCATCGCCGTCCCCCTGGGGCTCGGCAGCGCCATTACGCTGGCGGAGTTCTGCCCGCGAGGGCCGGCAATGGCCCTGAAGGCGATGATAGAACTCCTGGCAGGCATCCCCTCCGTGGTTTACGGCTTCATTGGGGTCGTGGTGCTCGTGCCGCTGATCCGCCAGTACCTGGGCGGCCCGGGGCTCTCCGTCCTCGCGTCCAGCATCGTGCTGGGGATAATGATCCTGCCAAATATAGTGAGCATCTCGGTTGATTCCATACTCGCCGTGCCGCAGAGCTACCGAGAGGGCTCGATAGCGCTCGGCGCCACCAGGTGGCAGACGATATACCGAGTGGTCCTCAAGGCCGCCCGATCCGGAATCGTGGCGGCCATTATCCTCGGCATGGGCAGGGCTGTGGGCGAGACCATGGCCGTTCTGATGGTGGCGGGCAACGCCGTCCACATCCCGAAGTCGGTTACGGACTCGGTCCGGACGCTCACGAGCAACATCGCGCTGGAGATGGGTTACGCGCATGATGACCACCGAAAGGCCCTCTTTGCAACCGGCATAGTGTTGTTCGTGATGATCATGATCCTGAACGTCATTGCCACGGCAGCCGCGCGGAGGCGCTCATGAGGACCGCCGAAGCAAGAATGGAGGAGACGATCGCCAAAGCAGCGCTATGGCTCTGCACGGGCCTGACGGTGGCTGCCCTGGTGCTCATAGTTACCTTCGTCCTCTGGCAGGGGCTGCCCCAGCTTCGGCCCTCCTTTTTCGTACAGAACCCCGTTAGAATGGGCAAGGAAGGCGGCGTCTTTCCCTTTGAGGTTGCCACGCTGTACATCACGGGCATCGCAATTCTTGTCGCGACGCCTCTGGGCATCGGCACCGCCGTCTATCTGACCGAGTACACGCGCCCCTCCAGGCTGACGGCCTTCATCCGCTTCGGCGCGGACTGCCTCGCCGGCGTGCCGTCCATCATATTCGGCCTCTTCGGGTTCGTCTTCTTTGTAATAAAGCTGAAGCTTGGCTGGAGCGTGCTGTCGGGCGGGCTGACGCTCGCCATCATGGTGCTGCCCACCATCATCCGCACCAGCGAGGAGGCGATACGTGCCGTGCCGAGATCCTACAGGGACGTTGCTTTCGGCCTGGGCAGCACGCGCTGGCAAATGGTCACGAAGGTTGTCCTGCCGAGCGCCATGCCCGGCATCCTCACGGGGATCATATTGAGCGTCGGAAGAAGCGTGTCGGAGACCGCGGCCGTGATGCTCACGGCGGGCGCCGCCCTTCAAACTCCCCTCCTCCCCCTGCAGCCCGGCAGGAGCCTCGCATACCATTTCTACATACTGGCCAGAGAAGGGATATCTGCCACGAATGCCTATAAGACGGCAACCGTCCTGATCCTCGCCATACTGCTCATCGACTTCAGCGCTTACTGGCTTATGCGACGTTTTATAGCTAAACTTACGTGAGGTGCCACCGGGCGATGGAACCGAGGATCACAGCCGAGAACTTCAGCGTGTTCATGAATGGCACTCCCATTCTGAAGGGCATCAATCTCTGCCTCTATCCCGGCGAGATACTCGCCATCATCGGCCCCGCGGGGAGCGGCAAGAGCACGTTCCTGCGCTGCCTGAACAGGCTGAATGACCTCATCCACGGCATGCACCATCGCGGCAGGATTTTGTTCGATTCGCTGGACATATACGGGCCGGACGTGAACGTCACCGAGCTAAGAAGGCGCATCGGGATGGTTTATGCCATTCCCGTGGCCCTGCCCGCAACGGTCTTCTCGAACGTGGTGTTCGGGCCCAGGCTCACGGGCATAACCGATGCCCGACACCTGCAAGAGATAGCGGAGAAGAGCCTGAAGGCCGCCTTTCTGTGGGACGAGGTGAAGGACAGGTTAAGCGACTCCGCCCTTCGGCTGTCGGGAGGCCAGCAGCAGCGCCTCTGTATCGCCAGGGCGATCGCGCTGGAACCCGCAGTGCTTCTGCTGGATGAGCCTTGCTCCGGCCTGGACGTTATCTCCACCGCCAGGATTGAGGAGACGGTCTCGGCCCTGAAAAGCCAGTACCCGACCATCCTCGTCACAAACAACGTCAAACAGGCGGCGAGGGTTTCCGACAGGACCGCATTTTTCCTGATGGGCGAACTCATCGAGTGCGACGCAACAGACAAGTTCTTCACCGCCCCCACGGACAAGCGAGCTAACGATTATGTCACCGGACGATTCGGATAATCGCCCCCGGATCAAGATCTCAGTGCGGAACATGGACCTGTTCTACGGTTCGTTCCATGCGCTCAAAGGGGTCTCGGTGGACATAGAAGACCGGGCGATCACGGCCATTATCGGCCCTTCGGGATGCGGCAAGAGCACTTTCCTGAGGGCGCTCAACAGGATGAATGACTTGATCGCGGGAGTGAGGACGACGGCGCAGGTTCACGTGGACGGGACCGACATCTACGCCCCCGACACTGACTTGCTCAGCCTGCGCAAGAGGGTGGGAATGGTCTTCCAGAGGCCGAACCCCTTTCCGCTTTCGATCTTTGAGAACGTAGCCTACGGCCCGCGCGTGCACAAGATGGCCTCACGCCGCGAACTTGCCGACGTAGTCGAGCGCAGCCTCCGCGCCACCGCGCTCTGGGAAGAGGTCAGCGACAGGCTCGACGGCCCCGCCCTCGACCTGTCTCCCGAGCAGCAGCAGCGCCTGTGCATCTCACGGCTGGTGGCCGTGGAGCCGGAGGTGCTCCTGATGGACGAGCCCTGCTCGACGCTCGACCCTATCGCCACCGCCAGGGTGGAAGAACTGATGCAGGATCTGAAGAGGAACTACTGCATCGTCATCGTCACCCACAACATGCAGCAGGCTGCGCGCGTGTCCGACAAGACGGGATTCATGCTCACGGGAGAACTGGTTGAATTCGGCCCTACGAATGCCATATTCACCAGCCCGCGGGATAAGCGCACCGAAGACTACGTCACGGGCCGCTACGGATGAGACCAGGTAGGAAGCCGTCAGGAGAAAGACTATGGAAAGACACTTCGAGAAGGAGCTTGGGCAGCTCAACAAGAAGATCATCGAGATGGGGTCGAAGGCGGAGGAGATGATCCGTCTGGCCATCCAGGCCCTCGTCGAAAGGAACATGGACCTGGCCGCCCGACTTCCGGGCCTCGAGCAGGAAGTGAACCACATGCAGCTCGACGTGGATGAGAGGGCGCTTCGGCTCTTAGCGACGCAGCAGCCGATGGCCATTGACCTGCGGTTCCTGGTGACCGCAATCAAGATCAACAGCGAGCTCGAGCGGATCGGCGACCAGGCCGTGAACATCTACGAGAGCACGCAGATCCTCCTGCAGCGCCCGACCCTGAAACCTCTCCTCGACCTGCCCATGATGGCAGAGATCGCGCAGGCAATGTTGAGGGAGAGCCTCGACGCGTTCATCAAGCGCGACCCACTCCAGGCTGAGGCCGTCATCATGGAAGACGACCGCGTGGACGCCTTCAAGGACCAGATATTCCGCGAGGTCCTCACCTATATGATGTCCGACCCGTCCACGATACAGAGAGCCATCACCCTCATCCTGATATCACGCAACCTTGAGCGAATCGGTGACCAGGCGGTCAACATTGCCGAAGACGTCATTTACATGGTCGCTGGTCGGGACGTGAGGCACCCGGCAAAGGGAAAGGAAGTCGGTGGGCCCGCTACCGGCAACGGCGGCTTAGGCTCTGTCTGAAAAATAGTTGCAAAGCGCCTTTCGACTTGGGTATGAGGGTTGGTGATAGGTCCAGCCCTCTTTCGGAGGAAGGCGCGTGCGAAG
>Ga0315289_10000127_pt1 | contig 121604 bp, 103 predicted proteins | sample YL17G11_40_MG_FD_203452 | JGI IMG/M metagenome (GOLD analysis project Ga0315289, IMG submission 203452) | Sediment microbial communities from Yellowstone Lake, YNP, Wyoming, USA - YL17G11_40 | ecosystem: Environmental > Aquatic > Freshwater > Lake > Sediment | place: USA: Wyoming | collected... | reverse complement strand
CCTCTCTTCTCAACCAACGCACGCACGAGAACAATCTTCTCAAGGCCGCCACACAGCCGGGGAAAGGAAGCGCCGACAGGTGCAACACGAGTGGCCAGAAGTCGGCACGATCCTGGAGGCTGACTACCATGGCCAGCACTACGAAGCCGAGGTAATCCCTACCCCAGCCTTCAGAGCCGGCAGGGCTGTGAAGATACTCGACGGCCCCGCCGCAGGCCTGATTTGCCGCTCACTCAGCGGTGCTATGATCGCGGCCACAGAGAAACAGCGGCAAGAACAGAGTCTGGGCAAGAAGGGCGTTGTCAACGGCTGGCGGTTCTGGAAAACGAAGGGGGCGCAATAAAGAGGCCCCTGCCATCGTGAAAGGGCCCCTCCGTTCAAGGGGCTCTTCCTACTTTTTCTGTGTGCGGACATCACCCTTGCATTCACCGGATGCCGACGGCTCTTCGTATCAGCTCATGCGCTGCCGGCTGCTCTACGTGCTCCGCCGACCTGCTCTTCGATCAGCCGTTTGAGGAGATGCCTATGACAGTGAGGGTCTCCCTCGGGCTCGAAGCACAGCAACGTGATCGATCCGCATGAAGCCATCTGATCCAGTCTACGTATCTCTTGCTCGTGGTGGGTCATCTCATGGAGGTATCGCTTCTCGTAGTCGGCCCAGGAGATCCTGCTATCCCTCCAATCCCGAAGCAGTTCCCTGCTTGGCGCAACGCTTCGACACCATTCGGAGATCCGAAGGCGCTCTCGCTTGAATGGCCGAGGCCAGTACCTGGTCACGAGTATGCGGCTGCCGTCTACTTCCTCAATAGGGTCGCCAATCGACTTCGTCTTAACCATGACCGTGTCTCGGTGAATGCCCGCCCAGGCTCAAGCAGGCATTTGCATCAGCGAGCCTTGCCCTGTTCCGTTTCAGGCTGCCTCTCAACACGCACTTGCCCAGTGAGCTGCAAATCGTCGACCACCTGCCGGAGCTCTGTCTCCAGCAGAACTGCTTGTGTGCCCTCCAAGCTCACCTCGAAGTCCACACCAACGCGGAGACTGGCGGCTCCCCGGAGTTTCGGAAGAATCTTTGTGCCGAGCCGGTTCCACAGTTCCGGAGGGATACTGCCAGTGATGCGAACGGTACATGTCGTGCCACCAGCAACAGGGATAGGTTCCGCCTTGGGTTCCGGTCGAGGCCCTGGCTCAGGGCCAGGCCCCGGCTCCGTATGAGGAGTGGTCACTAACTCCTTTGCCTTCGCCTTGGTGAGAAGAAAGACGCCGGGCTCAAAGGAAATCTCTTCCGCCGGCAAGTGCTCTGAGAACCATATCCGCGAATAGCCGCCTCCGTCTTGTTGCCCGGACGCGAGGCCGAACTCGCCCCGTTCAACAAACTCGGCAATCTTGTCGCTGAGCACGGTGTCCGGGTCCAGCAGTCTCGTCAGTGAGCCGTCCAGAAAGGTCTGCCGCAGACTCGAAATCGGCCACGCTCCAGACTCCTTGAAAGCTGGCGGCCAGTTCCGCTGTAAGTAGCCGGCCCCGACTGTCTCGTTCAGCAAGCCTTCGGACTTCAGCGCCGCAATCACCCGACCGCACAGCGTCTCCGCGCCACTTGCGTGCCCTGCACCAAGGTCGATGACCCTGAGCCCATCCTCCCCCTGCTTGTCCAGCAGCACTACGTATCGGTAACTAGCCCACACTTCGTCTACTGCGTCCTCCTTCGCGTCAGCGGCCTGGGATATGATCTCTTCGAGCTCCTTCCTTTCGAAATCGCCGCCCAGCGTGCCGTCATCCACCTCCTTCTTAACCTGTTTCCAGGCGAGCAGAAGCTCCACCTTCTCTTGGAGATCGCGACCGGGCTTGCGGAAACACCAGACTATTGCGGCTGGATACAGACGGTCAGATTCACCTCGCCTCAGACTCCACTCCGCGGCTTTCTGACGAACATCGGCTGCATCGGACCACTCATCAAGCGGGTCTGCCACGACCAGCTTCAGCCGCGGCGAATCCGATATGGCCGCACTGTCAGTAGGGAAGAAGACCAACGGCACGCTGGCCCCCGTCTTGAACTCCTTCTCGACCATGGCCCGCGTTGTCTTCTTGACTTCGTTATCGTCCAGAGATGCTTTTCGGTCATTGACGACCTTCTTAACTGTTGGTGCGTAGTGGATCCGGAAACCGTCCGAACCAACCTTCCGGACGTAGTAAGCCTTCGACTCAAGCGCCAGGGCCGCAGTGTCAACCGAGGTCGTATCCACCTCGGGTTCACCCAGGGCAAACCGCAGCTCGGGCAGATGGGCGACTTTGTCGGATTGCCCACCCGAAGACTCAAACAGAATGGCCGTGCCAACCCTCCGGTGAATATCCCGCAGAGGCCCCTTGGTGTCAGCGTCCAGAGCCCTGGCATGGCTCTGTTCCCCGGCCACGTCAGCCTCAATTCCCACAGACAGCCGCGGTTCCGCCATCTGGCTCAACACGACGGCCCGGAACTCTGACACGTGCAGCGGGGCAGACCCCAGTGTGATCAGCGGCTCGGTCCTGGCCTGACGGAAACCCTCCTGGTAGGCCCATGATATCCACTGAGCAAACATCGCCAGCGTGCCGCGTGTCTGCTGGTAGTGCGGCAGAGCCTGCCATTTCCTCTGAAACACGGACAAGGTCGCCGGATGGAACGGATAGCACATCTCGAACCGGTTCTTCAGGAACTCGCGCGCCTTGGCCTCCGTACTTGTGGTGTCAACTGCCGTCCACTCGGTCGGAAGCTGCGCCCGACGCTCGAAGCACCAGTCTGCGTAAGTCCTGGCCACGTTGGCTCGTGTGCGGTCGCTTCCCAGGTCTTCGAACAACCTCCGTCGCACAACGTCGCTGATTTCGGTCTCGTCGTTGGCGATCAGCTGCTTAGCCACGCGCCCGACTTCCTTCACGATGATGTCTTGCCAGCGCAGGTCCCAGTCGCTCATCTCTGGCTTGCTCTGGGGCAGGCTGACCATTGCGGCACAGCCCGTCGTTCCCGTTAGCGCCCGCACCAGGTTCGCCAGAAAGTCCCGGAATGCCTCCGCCTTGTCCCGATGGCGGCTGAGGAAGTTCAGCACTTCGTCGCAGAGCACGAGCACACGCCCGCCAGCGGCCTCAAACAGCTTCCTCAGGTTGTCGGTGCCCGGCGGCTTCGCCCTTGCCTCGGGTCCCAAGGCAGCGACGCCTTCATTACCCCCAAGCTGCCGAGCGATGTCAATCCAAGGTGTCTGGTTGCCCTCCGAAGGATCCCATGCATTGCCGACGAAAACGGCGACCTTGGCAGCAGGGACATCCGCAAGGTGGGCGTCCTTCAGGAGCGCTTTCACCCCTTCGTGGTCGCGTGCCTTGCCCGGAGTCTTGACAAGGTGGTAAAGCGCTGTGAGGGTATGCGTCTTGCCGCCGCCGAACTGCGTGATCAGCGCCATCACGGGCGCTGTGTTCTGGGTCTCGCCTGCCAGCCGGCGCAAGACAAGTCCCATGTGCTCCTTCAGCGCACGGGTAAAACAGGTCCGGCTAAAGAACTGCACCGGATCGCTGTAGTCCTTGGGAGCCGTTCCGTCAACGACCTGTTCCAGAGCGATGGCAAACTCGCTCGGGTCAAAAGACCGCCCCTCCCGCACTTCCTTGCGCGGCCTCACCACCTTATACCACGGTTGCATAGAGTCATTCCTCCTCGCTCATGGTCTCGCCATTCTTGAGAATAGCGCAGTTGCTGGCCTCTTCAAGCGCAGCAGGTTCGCGTAGGCAATGGGCCGGTAACCGACTTGGCTATTGTAAAGGCGGTATCGGACACCATCGGTCACAATTATATCCCGATCAATGCCGAGATCCCGTAGATAGCCTTTGGCCTGCTCCAGTGCATCTTCCCCTCCGGCTCTGAGTCGTTTGGCCTCCAGGACAAACCGGCAACTCTCAGGCGTGCGCGGTAACCGATCGAATACGGCCACGTCGACGCTTCGCCATTCGACGGCTATCTGCTCGGGCAGCCATCCCGAAGCACGAAGGAAAGGCACAACGAAGTGGCCAACGAGCTCCGCTTCCGAGGGCTCTTCTCCGAATTCCCCGCGATCCCACATCAGCGGCGCCAAGTCCTGAACCTTGGCCACCATCTCACACAGGTTCTGTGGGATGGGTTCAAGAGCTGGTTCTTCTTCGGGCAGCCTGGGAAGAAAGGCGGTCTGCCAGTACGTCGGTGGCGAGTTTATCACCTTCTTCGCATACTCCAACACCTCGGCGTCAGACACACGGCTGAAACGGCTGCCACCAAATACGGGACGTCCGAAGTCAAAGTCCACAGGAAGCTGGAACCAACGCACCCGCCGTGCATGCTGTAGGTCCCAGCCGTTCACATCGTCGAACTGGTCCAGATATGCATAGTCGCTTGCGACCACACCGATGGCACGGACCCGCTGCAGGCCCGTCCGCAGAAGAAGTACATCGCCAACGGCCACCTCATTCGCAAACCAGCGCACGAATCCCCCGCCGAACTCGTCGTCCTGGCGGTCAGGTTCCCACGGCCCGGCGTCCCCGGGACCGATCAACGCTACGCCGTAGCGTAGACATAGCTCAGAGTATGAATTGCCCCAGTATCCAGCTGATATTTGCCAGACGGTATGTATCTCGCCCTGCATTTACTAGGCACCACAAAACCAAGGACCTCGGGCCAGCCCGGCCTCGTCATACGCCTACGTGGCCAAAAGGAGCCAGCCCCTTGCGCGCACGGAATGCCGCTATGTCCGCAAGGCCTCTGCGTACTGATCACGCCTTGACCACAGCGCCGGAGTCACCCCGTAAGCCTCAAGAGCTTCAATCACGTCGCCGCCAACTTCCCGGTCGCGGTCATTCAGGAAGGCGTATGCCTCCGATTCCTCCCCCCTTGCTTCGCGTGTATCCGACAAGACAAACAAGCAAGTGCCAATCGTGTTCCTGTTTGGCGCGTTGATCGTCTGAACGAACCGCTCAGGCCGTTGCCCCGATCTTGGGATCAGAAAATCAATGGCATGGTCAAAACCAGTGCGCCCCGTGATCTTCACGCGTGGGCTGTAGCGCACGGCGTGCTGGTCAAGGAATAAGCGAACGTCCTCGAAGAACAGCGTGGCCACTAGCGGTTGTGCCATCACGAACATGTCATTGACTGCAAGCATGGCCTGAACCAGTGAATGCAGACGTTGCCCAAGGGTGCTCTGTGAAGCTTCAACGACAAGCTGCCCGGCCTCTTCGCGAACTCCGAACCCGAGTAGGACCGTTTCAAGGATCGCCTTACGCTTCGGCGTGTTCAAGTCCAGGCCGGTCATCCGAAGGTCAGAAAGCACGTAGCCGTCATCCGAAAGAAGTATGGCCCCGCCTTTCTTCACAGCGTAGACTTGGAGATGGTCATTGTGCCTGTCCAGGAAGGGCGTGGTCAGTTCGCAAGCCCCGTCGAGGCCCTCGACCGAGAGCCCCTCTCGGAGCCATGCCAAGTAGGCTTCGATCAGCTGCTGGCAGTCCGTCTTATTCACAGCAGTCTTCCTTGCACGGGAGGAGCACCAACGATGTTGCATCGTCTGCAGAAATCCCTGAACACCTGGACCATGTCAGTGGTGTTCCTAAATTCGCCAGGATCGAGGGCAAACGCCCACTTGTCCTCAAATCCCTCGCGATACAGATGGATGTGGCTTCCGCCGATTCTCGCACCATCCGGATTCGTGTGGGGAGCCCCGTCTATGTCGACTCTGACAAGCACGAAGACCGTTCGAGCGCGGTTCTGGAGTCTGACCTTTGACAGCCTTATCGTGCCCTGCCAAATGTCAAGCAGGAAAAGCTCCCGGGCGGTTTCCCCAATCAACTCATGACTCTCGTTCACTCCAGGTCCCAAGTTGATTCGAGGATTGCCCGAGAATTCCTTTCGCATGGTTATAAGGCCATCAGCTTCAGATTGAGTCAGCATTCCTTGCTCTCTTATCTGGGCACCGCCAACAACATGGCGTCGAGGAGGCGCTTTTCTTCGCTGCTGCGCGGATACAGGGCCGAGAGGGCGTTCGCAAGGCGAAGAAAGTCGGGGCCACGATCCATCTCGGCCTTCAGCATGGCACGCAGAGCGTTCGCACGACCGCTGGCCTGGAGTAACATCGCCGCATGGACTCGGTCCAGTGTCGTAGCCTCCCGCCGCGTCCGCAGTTGCTCGTCGGAAACGCCAGCCCTGCCTCTTCTCCGCCTTCCCCTCACTTCGGGTACGGCGCCTTCGTCCGCCTTCGGGAACAGCAGTTGCTGGATCGGGCCGCGTGGTGTCTCCTCAATCTGATCCGCGACGGCGTCAGCGCCCTCTTCGCCGAATAGTTGCTTCGCCCGGTCGCGCACCGGCAACAGATACACCACGCCTTTCTCGGTCCTTATGATCCTGTCTTCCCATTCCTCGAGGTGTATGCCAAGGGGCTGAGCAAAGCGCCGGGCTACGTCGAAGATGAGCGCCTGGCCCCTGGGTTTCTTACTCGGCGCTGGTTCCTCCTCGTCCGTTTCTTCCGCGGCGGGTTCTTCCTCTTCGCCTGTTCCCTCACCATCCCCTCTCCCGGCGGGGGAGGGTTCGGGGGTGAGGGCTTCCGTGCTCTGGAGGGTCCAGAGGAACAGGGCAGTGAGGCGGGCATCCTCTTCAAGGGCTCCAGCGGCAGCGTTGCGAGCTCGGGCCTCGGACACTCCGAGTATCTGCTGTAGCGCGATGCGGCCGACGGTCTCCCAGACGTAGGCGAGGAAGCCGCGCTCGTGTGGTTCTGTTGCCTCAGGATTCCCTCCCAGGGGGATTTTTCGGTCCTGTGCATCCACGACCTTCGAGTATCGGCTGTAGATCTCCAGGGCCGGGCCGATGCAGGCAAAGACGAGGTCCGCGCCCCTTACGCCCTCGGCCTGCAGCCGGTCCATCCACTCACGAACACGGGCTGGCAGCTCTTGTCGTACATGATCCCAGTCGCCCACCGGTGCGTCCTCAGGTCGGGGGCGGCAGACGAGGTGGACACTGGCCGCAAGGGCGGCTGATTCGCGCGCCCGCAACCGAGCCGCCATCTCAGTCGTTATGGGCCAGGAGGCAGTGATTAGCCAGCCGCCGGCAACGAGGCCGCCGATTAGAGCCTCCCAGCCTTCCGTGGTCTTATGCGCAAAGACCACGGAGCCTATTCCATCCTCCTTCAGGCGGCGCCGCCCGTCCGCGAAAGCCCTGCCCATGGCGGACTCGAAGAAGGCCCTGTCCTTAGGACGGCCTTCGTATTCCTTCGTCTCGTCCTGAACTATCTCGGCTACCTTCGGAGTCAATGGATGCCCTGGATGGACTGGGGCCGTGAGCGAAGTGTGGTCGGGCAAGGCCCGCTTGAGCCAGACAAAGAAGAAGTCCGAGAGATCGGCATACGGTACAGCATCGTAGTACGGCGGGTCGGTGAACCACACCGCCACCGATTCTTCTGGCAAAGAGGATTGTCTGGCATCAGCGCACTCCACATGGCCCGCGGCCGATTGCGGCCAGGCTTCTACAACGTGATGCACCCACTCCAACGCACCTTCGTACCCCCCGGTAGCTGCGGACAGTGGGTTCCCTTCGCTGTAGTCCCAAACTATGGGTAACGCTTGGCGAGAATAGACTCCCTCGTGCTTCTCTCCAGTCAGGTGCCATCGGCACAGAGAGCAACCGGCATTTGCCGCGCGCGTCAGTGCCAGCGATAGGGCTTCTCTCAGCGCAGTCTCGCCATGCGCTCTCTGCGTCTCTGCGGTCAGATTCACCATCGCCACCTTCTGCCTTGCCGTGAAGAGGTCGCCCCACTGCATCATGCCGTACCTCTGGACACTGAAGGCACGGCCAGCGCCAGAACCGCCACCGGCGGGCGTCGGCTCATCCGGCACCGGGCAGAGGCCATTTCTGCCGCCGCGTTCCCACGCGTTGAGAATCGCCTTGAGGCGTTTCTGCGCCTTCGAGACGGGCTGGTAGTCGCGCTCGGAGGCCAGACGGTAGTGACGGCCCTGCTCGCCGGGCTGGAGCGTCACCACAGCCAGCATCCGGGCGCCGCCAGTACGGTTCCCATTCTTGTCAAAGATCACGTCTGCCCCGCCACGTTGCTCTCGGAGTTGCGCCCGAACGCGCTCCGGCGGCAGAACCGTCCCACAGCAGAGGCACGTCGCCTTGGCCCGTGCCACTGTCCCTGTGTGCACCTCCTGCTCGGTCTTTGGCTCGAAGACCTCGAATTCCACGCGCGGCAGCTCGCCCTTGGGCCGGACGACCTTGTGCTTGAGCGCCCGGCGACGGTTCGCCTTGGTGCAGAGCCAGAACGACCGCATGAGCGGAATCTCCGCGCCGCAGTTCGGCGATTCGCACCTCACCGTCCGCGCCCAGAGGTAGGCGATGGGGCGCGCCCCATCAGGGTCTTTCGGGTAGAACTCGGCCAGTTCCTTCTCGGCCGCGCGCTTGATCTGCCCGCCGACATGCCGCAGGGCGTCGGCCAGTCCGTGGACGACGATCTCCTTGCCCTTGTCGTCCTTCAGCGTGAAGTCCGCGTTGCCGTAACGCGGGATGTCCTCCAACATGACCTTCAAGATAAGGCAGGCGACGGGGTTGAGGTCACTGGCGAAGGCGTCGCAGCCGAGGCGCAGGGCCTCAAGCGGTATCGAGCCGCCCCCGGCGAACGGGTCCACAACGAGCGGAGTCTCTTCGGGATGCGCGGCCTTCACGAGCCCGCGCCCCACGCGGAGGTACGTCTGGTTTGCCGAGTTGTCCCAGTTGGAGAAGTCCGCGATGAAACTCAGGAGGGACGCCCGCAACGAGACATCATCCCTGCCCGGCCGCTTCCACGCCACCATCGGCTCACCAAGCAGTTTGCGCGCGGCCTTCTTGAAATCGGCAGGGCAGTGCGGATCGCACGGATCTGGGAGCAAGAGGCCGAGGAGCACGGCCCGGCACGCCGCAAGCGGCCGCCTCGCCCACCAGAGGTGGAGCGTGGACGGATGCCCATGCCGGATGGACTTCTCCCTCGCCGAGTGCTTACTCACCTCCGCAATCGGAAAATCCACCTCAATCAGCCTCTTACATTCCTTCGGGATCACTCACGTGTCCTCATCTCGGGTTTCAAGTCCCGCCGACGAGTCGAAGGGTGCGCTTCACGTAGCCGTGCAGCTCGTCGTCGTTGATCGATTCCGAATCGGCGTTCGCGTTTTGCTGGTGGTGATACTTCTTCGAGTAGCCATTTATGGCATCCAGTTCGTCAAGGTAGGCCTTGGCGTGCTGCAACCCGCTTGTCGCATCGGCCGCCCGTATCTTGCCGATAAAGTCGCCGAGCCATTCGTTCTGCTGAAACCACCCCGGGAAATGGCTTCTCAACATGCCCTCAAGGAACGGGCGTATGGTCCTGGCTACCGCGCGGGGATCGCCCTTTCTCTCTCTGTAGAATCCGAGCAGCGTCGAGAAGTCTTTCATATAGGAACTTTGCGCTTCCGCCTGAACGTCCCATTCGCCGATAACGGTGGTGTCTCCCGCCTTGCTCATCTGAAGCGTCTTGACGTTGGTGGCTGCGGAGGGGCACTCGTCGCAGAGCAGTTTCAGGAAAAGCGGGTCGTGCGAAAGAACGATAACCTGCTGCGCTGAGTCCAAGAGCCGCTGAATGAGTTGCTCGGTGCACGTCCGGCGGAATCGGTCAAGGCTTGTGAACGGGTCGTCGAACACAACGACCTTCCGTCCAATGTTCGTGTCCTGCTTGAGGACGGCGAGGAAGAAGGCCAAGGCCAGTGCGCTCCGGTCGCCGGAACTCAGAGCCGTTTTGAAGCACGGGGTTCCCGCCGGAGTCCGCGCGTCTCCGAGGTCCAAAGCTATGCTGTTGATTTCGATTTGGTATTGGGAACTCGGCGTCCCGCCGACGTACCAGTGCCGCGTGTTCGTGATGCGGAACCCCGCGTTGAACTGATCGAGATACTCGTTGATGGACTGTTCGTATGTGCGGAGAAGGTCACGGCAATGCTGGTCGAGTTGCCGGCGGACAGTCTCCTTCGTTTGTTCAAGACCCGCCTTGGCAGTCACTGCGTCCTGATAAGCCTGGCAGGATTGAGCGACCTCCGGCTCAAACCGTTTCTTCCGGGCCTCCAGTTGAGCCAGATTGTTCCTGAGTGCCGTGATGTCACCCGCCGTGCGAGCGGCAGTCTTCTGCTCGTTGACTCGCAAATTCGCGTTGTCCACGGCCGTGTTGTATGAGGCGACGACCGTCCGCAGGGCGTCCACTTCCGCAAGGGCGGCGGTGAAGTCGGCATTCGGCGTAACCGCCTCGGTCGGGCTATCCTGTTTTCCCCTGGCGAGCGCCAGGCACTTCTCACGGAGCGTGGCGTACTTCTGCTGGATTTCCGGGAAGGAAATGGCTGGCAGGCCAACCGTGGTGAATTGCCTCCAGAACTCGGTAAGGGCAGCGTTTCCTGCGATTGCCTGCTGGGCCGATCCGAGCGAGGTCTCGCCAATCGCGGTATTGACGCGCTGGCTCAGTTGAGCGACTTCCTGTTTGAGGTCTCTATACGCGGCGCTGAAGTGGGAACGGTATGCCGCAATCAACTCGTTCGCCCGCACGCCTTGCCCGCAGAAGGGGCATCGGTCGTCCTTGACGTAACCCAAGCCATGGGACAACCAGGACTCACCTTGATGTCCCATCTCGTGTTGAGCGATCTGCTGCCGTACCCTCGTTTCGGCATCGGCGATGATGTCCGTCAGTTGCTTTGCAAGGACCGTGGAGAAATCCGAGGGCAGAGAAGGAAGTTGAACCTTTGCGAACAGCCCCTTGGCCTGGATCTCGCCGGACATCGCGGCGGCGCGCTGCCGGTTGTTCAACTCCTCGGCCTTCTGGGCTATCTGGACTTCAATATCAGCGAGGGGTTGCCACTGCAGGTAATCGTCAAGCGCAGTTCCAGAGGGCAAGTGTCTGGAGACGGCTTCCTTCTTGTTTGTACGCAGATCTGTATTTGCGTCTCTTATCTGCCCATCCAGTCCTTCAATCTGCCTGGCTAGCCGCACCCCCTCGGTCCCGACGATGACGCGATACAGGTTCTTCCTGTGCTCGTGTTCGACGTAGTCGCCGGAGTAGACATTCTCGTTCACAAACACAGGGTCGAAAATGAGGACATCAGGGTACGTTACCGTCCATGCGCCGTTGGTGAACTGGTAGTTGGCATTGTTGAGCCGAATATGCACGAACTCCGGGTCGGTGGCGGCCAAGGTCTTCCGCTCTCGGATGAGCTCCGCCTGGCCGCTCTGTAGCGAGCGGAGGATCGCGCAAAGGGTGGTCTTCCCCTGTCCATTCTCTGCATAGATCAACGTCAGCTTGCCGAATGACACATCGCCCGTGGCGGCGTACTTCCGAAAGCGACCGATGCTCTTGATTTGCACTATCTTCTCAAGCACGGTCGTCCTCCGTCATCTCTGGCGCGGCAAGTGCACGGGGTGTCGTCTCAACAGGCGAGAGCACGGGTATCTCGTTGCCCGTTGCAGCCCCCAAGTCCTTAAACCTTCGCGCGGCGGGCAGAACCCTGGCTTCCATCGAGCCGACGGCGCTGTTGTATGCCTTGTTGGCCTTCTCCAGCCCCCCGCCAATTTCGGAGACATGCTCGATCATGACCTTCATCCGGTCATATAGCTGCTTGCCGAGGTCACTGATTTCCTGCGCGTTCTTGGCGATTTGCTCTTGTCGCCAGCCGTAGGCCACGGCCCGGATCAGGGCGATCAGGGTCGCCGGGGTAGCCAGCACGACCCGCTTGTCCAAAGCATCCTCAATCAGCCGCCGATCTGCATCCGCCGCGGCGGCGAAGAAGGACTCGCCCGGTATGAACATCACCACAAACTCCGGGGCCTTGGGGAACTGCTCCCAGTAACCTTTGCCCGCCAGCGCGGTCATGTGGGCGCGGACCTGCGCAGCGTGACGGGAGAGGGCGGCGTTCCGCTGCTCCTCGGATGTCGCCGAAACCGCGTCCAGGAATGCGTCCAGGGCCACCTTGGCGTCAACGACGATCTCCCGCTCGCCGGGCAGGTGAACAATCAAATCCGGCCGCTGACGCCCAGCCTCAGAATCGACCGTGACCTGCTCCGTGAAATCGCAGTGGTCGGACATTCCGGCCAGTTCGACAACCCGTTTCAAGGTCAACTCGCCCCAACGACCGCGCACCTGCGGTGCCCGCAGGGCCGTGACCAGGCTGGCCGTCTCCTTCTGAAGCTGCTCTTGGGTGGACGTCAGCGTCTTGATGTACCCCTCCATGCTCGTGTATGCCTCCTGGCGAGTCTTCTCCAGCCCACGGACATGCTCGTCGAACTTCTGAAGGGACTCGGCGAGGGGCTTGATCAACCCGTCTATTGCTTCTTGCCGCTTCCCCAGGTCGCCCTTGGCCTCCGCGAGAACCTTGTCGAAGGTCTCTCTTGCCAATCTCAGAAAGGCATCGTTGCTCGTGTTGAGAGCATCCCCGGCAAGGGCCTTGAATGCGTCGGTAAGCCGCGCCTTGGCATCTTCTAGCGTCTTGCGTTCCTCTTGGATGCGAAGGTTCGCGTCCTTCAGTTCCGTCTCCGCCTTGACTTTGGCCCCGCGTTCGGCGTCGAGCTGGGAACGCAGTTGTTCGATGCTGCTCTCCGCCCGCTGGATTTGTCCGCGTAGCTCGACGATGGTGGCGTCAAGAGCCCCGGCCCGACCCTCGGCGATGCTTGCACGGCGTTCGGAATCTTCTATCCTGCTCGCCAGGTCCGACCTCGTGCGGTTGGCGGCCAGCAGCCACGCCAAGACCGCACCGATCATGGCTCCCAAAAGTGCGCATGCTATGTACCACATATCGTCCTCAGTTCTCCCTGTCGCGTGATGGGCGTTTCCCTCCGTACGGCGGTTCGTTTTCACACACCATCATCGGCCCGGTCATCGCATCCACTTCCAGCCAGTAGTGCTGGACCTTGATAACCTCGTGCCATTCGAGCCGGGCTGGGTCTCTAATCGGTTCTTGGAGCGTCGGTTTCGAGCCGCAATTGGTGGCGACGTAGAGCCAGTAGCAGTCCCGGCGGTCTTCGGCCACGCGCCGCTCGTTAGGCGTGAGCAGAATCGTCCCCATGGCGTCGGCTATCCCCTTCACCTCGATGAGCCGCAGCTCGCCCGAGTTGATGTCGAGGCTCGTGACGTCATAACCGAGGTTCTTCTCGTGGACGTCGTAGACCTGTCGGCCCTGGGCCTGCTCGTACTCCATCACGACCTGCATGGCCGCGGCCTCGGTCTCGGGGTTGGGGCGGAGGCGACGAACGTCCGGAGTCTCGCGCTCCGGGTGCGGCAGCACGAGGACGCTGGCGATGCGCTCGACGGCCTGAAGCGTGAGAGAGCGCTGCTGCTCAAGTTCCTTTCGGCGGCGCTCCCGCCGGGCCAGAATCTCGGCATGGCGGTTCTCGGCCTGGGCCAAGCGGCCATCGGCACCCGCGACGCCCTTTTCCTTGTCCTCGCTGGCCTTGCCGATCTCCTCGTCCGCGCGCTGGAGCAGCTCGGTAAGCGACAATTCCACGTGCTCTGCGATGCGGTCGACCTCGGCAAGACGCTCTTTCCGAGTCTCCTCAAGGAATGGCCGAAGCGCGTTCTCGTGCAGCCATGCCGACGCCTCGGGCAGAGATGCCACAGCGGCGAGTTCGCCGAGCGACTCGGTTGGAGAGAAGTTGCCGAGCATGTTCGGCTCACGCAGGCACGGGCCCCCGTTCTCGGCAAGTTCGACGGGGAAGAGCTGCTCGTGGACGACGTGGCCAAGGCCATCCACCACGCGCGCGTGGTAGAAGTCTATCCGCGAGGGCTGCTCATGCTGAAGCGAGTAGAAGCAAGCGCCTTTGCCGAAGACCTCGGCGGCCTGGGCGCAGGTGTGCCTGCGGATGGCCTCGAAGAGCGGATGGCCGGGCGTGACCCATTCGAGGTTGTTCTTCTCGGCTGTGTCGCGGTCAGTCGAGCAGCGAGGGTACTTCGCCGCAAGGGCGGGGAGTTTCCAGTCCGGCTCGCGCTCGTATCGCTGAAGCACCGAGGGCGTCCGGGCCGGCTCGAAAGTGTGAGGCATGTTGTCCATGACCTTGAGCTTGAGCGGGACGTAGACGGATGCCTCCCGGATAAATCGGGCGATGGTCTCCGGAACGACCCGCCGCTCCTGTGCCAGGGCGCGGCGCTCGATCAGCATCTCCAGGTTGAGCTTCTTGGAGGCGAGCCCTTCAAGGGCGTTCTGGCAGATGGCGCGGAAACGGCCCTCGTCCACGTTCTCCAGCAATCGGTCCTCAAGGTCAGCGTCGCCGAGCTTCCCGGCGTAGTAGTCCCGCAGGATGCGCTCGACGTGGGCCGCCGGCAGCACTTCGCCCACCACATTGAAGACAGCATCGTCGTCCAGGGCGTCGCGGATTTCCTGGAGCTTCTCCAGGAGTCGCTGGAGGACGCGGCCCTCGATGGTGTTGGTGGCTACGAAATTGAAGATGAGGCAGTCCTTTCGCTGGCCGTAACGGTGGATTCGGCCCATGCGCTGCTCGAGGCGGTTCGGATTCCACGGGATATCATAGTTGAACATGATGTTGCAGCACTGGAGGTTTATGCCTTCGCCGGCGGCTTCAGTGGCCACGAGCACCTGGATCGCGGCGTCACGGAACTGCTGCTCCGAGTAGAGACGAGTGCCCGGCTCGTCGCGAGATCCGGACTTCATGCTGCCGTGGATGCAACCGACCTTGAAGCCCCACGCCTTGAGCTTCTCGACGAGGTAATCGAGCGTGTCCTTGAACTCGGTGAACAGAAGAAGGCGCTGGTCAGCGTGGTCGAAGAAGCCTTCGTTGTGGAGCAGGTCCTTGAGCTTTGAGAGCTTGGCCTCGCAGTCGGATTCCTCGACGGCCTGAGCCTGCATGGCGCGCTGACGCAGTTCCGCTATCTCCTCGCGGACTTGCTCGGCGTTTCCGGCCAGCGTGATGGCTTCCAACATCTGTTCGAGCCGCTCGCGTTCGCTCTCTTCCATCTCCTCGAGTTCTTCCGGGTCAGGCAGCTCAGGCGGGGCGAGCCTGACAAGCTCCTGGGCACGCTTCAGCCCGTCTTCGAGCCGGCGGGCGCGGTTCTCCAGGCTGCAGCGCATGGCACGCGTGCTGGAAGCCAGCCTGCGCTGGTAGAGGGACATCAGGAAGCCGACGGCGCGGGCACGCGGGTCGTCGCCCTGTGCGGCGGCCTTCGCGCTCTGGCGCTTAACGAACCGGGTGACGTCCCGGTAGAGATCGAACTCAGGCCCGTCAATCTGGAAGTCAACAGTGTGCGGGATGCGCTTGGTGAAGATCTTCTCCGCCGCCCACGTACCGTCCGGCCGTCGCTCCGGGAAGTAGACCATCGCCTCCTTGGTGCGGCGCAGGTAGAACGGTGCTCGACGGCGGTTCATAGCCTCGCGTATGGACCGGACGTCGGCGTACACATCCTGATCGAGCAGCTGCAGGAAGAGCGTGAAGTTGGCTGGGTCGCCTTTGTGAGGCGTCGCGGTCAGTAGGAGCAGATGGTCACACGTGTCCCGTAGGAGTTCGCCGAGAGCATAACGGGCGGTCTTGCGTGAAGGCGGTGTCCAGGACATGTGGTGGGCCTCGTCCACGATGACAAGGTCCCAGTGGACCTGCCTCAAGCCTGGTAGGATCTCAGTGCGCTTGGCAAGGTCAAGCGACGTGATGACCTTCTTCTGCTCAAGCCACTGGTTGACGCCGAACTGGTCACGGATGTCGCCGCCCTTGAGGACGAGGAACTTCTCGTCGAACTTCTCCTTGAGCTCGCGTTGCCACTGGAATGAGAGGTTCGCGGGGCAGACGACCAGAATCCGCTCGGCGAGGCCACGCAGCTGAAGCTCACGAACGAGGAGGCCTGCCATGATGGTCTTGCCAGCGCCTGCGTCGTCTGCGAGCAGGAACCGGACACGTGCCAGCTTCAGGAGGTAGTCGTAGATCGCTTCGAGCTGATGGGGCAGAGGATCGACCCGCGAGATGGAAAGGCCGAAGTAGGGGTCGAATTCCCAGGCGATGCCGAGCGAGTAGGCCTGAAGCCCGAGGCGCAACAGGCGCCCATCGCCATCGTAGGTGAAGTTGGAATCGAGGATGGCAAGCGACTCGATGTCGCCTAACGCAAGGGTGACCTTGCGGAATCGCTCAGAGCGCGTGCCGACCAACCCCAGAACCCATGTGTCGGGGCTGATCTCACGAACAGTCTCGATCCGCATGGGTTCGTTGAAGAGCGGGCCCGTGACAACCTGACCTTCTCGCATGAGAAGCTCACGCACTGTCTTGCCCTCGCTGCCGTCTTCGGTCCCGGGGCACGCTACTCGCCGACCGGGGGCGCCCCGCGGGGCTTGAGCTGTGGCCTCGCAGGTTCCCAGCAACCCCGCTTCGTATCCAGGCGTCGACTTCGTCCCTCTTGAACTTCCAGGGGCGCCCCACCTTGTGAGCTGGCATGGAGCCACTTGTAGACGGTATCTACCTTGACACCAAGGTAGGCCGCTATCTCCCGCACAGAAAGCCACCTGTCCACATGTTCCGCCCCTTGCCGTCCACCCCATCGATTTGACGCTACCGGGGCGCTTTCATCATACCGGCAGCGTGTGCGATGTCAAGGCTCTTACCTTACCAAGTAGGATCAGCCAGGACGGGTTTGCATTTCTCACGCCATGGAAGACAGGCACGAATAAGTGGGGCCTGCCGACCCAGGGCGGCTCACAAGGGCAGACAAGGGGATAGCGGGAGAACGGGCAGGATTGTGATGCTCCTCCGCACGCTTATGCCGACAATCGTGTGGCCGGACGTGCTATGTATCTGGTATGCCGACGATGCCCGTGCAGGCCCGCCAGCTACCGGTGATCACGGCTCTCTGCTGCCGGAGAGAGAAGTCAGAAGACACGGCTCAGGAGTGTCCTGCATTGGAAAAGGCTACACGAAGCAGGGTTGCGCTTACGGGGCCTGAAGCGCCGCTGTTCAAGTGGTTAAGTTAATGGCTATCCCCATGCTCACGCGGTCCAACTTCCGCGACCCGCTCCGGTTCTTAGCTGGGATTCGCCAAATCAAGACACTTGCATGCTGGGCGACCTCCGGCCGAGCACGGGACTCCGGCGGCTGAACGATGGCCATCGGATCAACAATCCAGTGCCCCGACCGGCTGCACAGGCCTCTCGCAGGAATCGGCCAGCCAGACGGCGCTCAAAGACCTTGCCAAGGACCTGCGGATAGGCAATCCGGTGCTCACGATCCCTGCCCGGGGCCAGGGGCTCCTCACGTGGGAGTCCGCCAAGCAGGCTACGCCTGACGTTGCCGGGGCCTGCGGGTCAGAGGGTGGCACGCCAACCAACCCCCCGCCGCTGCAGGGTCACAGACTTGTCAAGGAAGCCGCGAATGCCCACTGGGCGTTCGCGCGCCTGATCATGCGTGGAGGCGCGCAGTCTTGTCCTCTTCGCACCGCGGCTCCCTTGCGTCAGTCCTCCCGGCTGTCTTTGCTTGCGGGTGCCAAGCCTTGCGGGCTAGCGCTTCGGCCTCTGACAACCTTGTGGTCCCGAAAACCGCACCGAATCCCCAGGATGGGGGAGGGGCAGGTGCCGCTTATGTGCCAATCGGACGGTCGTTGTGGCGGAGACGGCAAACGCTTCGGGGGCGGCTATGCGGAAGTCCGGCTCAAGGCAGCTTGACATGCATGACGCGTGCTATATAATCTGCAATGGCACTTGCGATGATCTTGCCATGAGGAAAATCCGCAGTGAACGCTAGGAAGCATTCAATCGGAGAGATGACGGGTGGCAAGCTGGCTGACATGATCAAAGGGCTTCGAGCCCGGTTTGGCTTGACACAGGAGCAGTTCGCGGCCAAGGTCGGCGTGACGTTCTCAACCGTAAACCGGTGGGAGAACGGTCGAGGGGAACCATCGCCACTGGCGATGCGCCGGATTGAAGAGCTAAGCAGGGGTCTGCCTAAGCGAGATTGAGATCGGCCATTAAGAGGAGGGACGGAACAATGAGTAAGAAAGCATGGTATGGCGTTGGCGCGGTGATCTTGGTGCTGGTGGCGGTGGTCCTGGTGTTGAATCTCAAGCCGACTGCGCCAGGAACAATCAAGATCGGGGCCGTGCTCCCGGTGACGGGCCAGGCGGCTGGCTATGGGAAATGGATGCAGCGCGGAATCGAACTGGCCGTCGAAGACGTAAACACCGCTGGCGGGATAGACGGCAAGCAATTGCAGGCCATCATCGAGGACTCAAAGTCGGATAACCGAGCTGGAGTCGACGCAGCCACCAAGCTCATCAGCATTGACAATGTTCCAGCCATTGTGACGGTTCTGACGGGTGTCACCAAGTCCATCATGCCGATCACGGAACGGAACCGGGTGATACTGTTCACCCTGGCTTTGTCGCCGGGCCTGACCGAAGAAGGTCAGTTTGTCTTTCGCAACGCCACGAATGTGGCCAACGAAGTCGATGCAATGATGGAGGTCGTCCTGAATGACCTGGAACTCAAGAAAGTCGCGCTCATCTTTATCAACAACCCTGCGGGACTGTGGGTTGCAGATTACTTTAAGAAGACGTTCGAGGCAAGTGGTGGAACCCTAACTGCCTCCGAGAGCTTCCAACCCGATGCGACTGACTTCCGAAGTCAGATCACGAAGATCAAGGCGTCGAATCCCGACGCGCTGTATGTGCTGGGGTACCAGCAGAACGGCTTAATAATGAAACAAGCTAGAGAATTGGGCCTGCAGTGTCAATTCCTTGGAGCCAGCGATTGCGAACTGCCCGAGGTGCTGAGAATCGCCGGGAACGCTGCCGATGGCACCATCTACACAAAGGCGGCCTTTGACCCTGCATCGCAGACGAAGGAGGTGGCCCAGTTTGTAGTCAAGTACAGGCAGCGATACGGCGAAGACCCGGAGGTGTTTGGGGCAACGAGTTATGACGCGGTTCGAATCATTGCAGTGGCTCTGGAACAGGGCAAACAGGATCCCGCACGGATGCGCGATGTCATTCTGACGGTAAAGGACTATCCAGGTGTCTCGGGGCAGACGACGTTCTTGCCGAACAGGGACGTCAAGAAGCCTGTCGAAGTGAAGAGGATAGAAGGCGGCAAGTACGTTCATTACGGCAGGTGAGCCATGAGGTCCCGGAAGATCATTCTGGTTGTCCCCCCTTCGCCGTACCATTCCCTGGACGGTTGGGAGGGTGTGGAAAACGCGCCGTTGGAGGGAGCATCAATCGCTGCGACAGTCCTGTCTTGCGCGGGTTATGATGTGGATTACTTCGACTTCCGTTGTTCTCCCACAATCGTTGATTCCGTTATCGGTGGCATCTCATCAGAAGATGCCGTGTGCCTCGCCGGAAGTCCCGATGGATATGTCTTCATCAAGGAATTCGCGCAGAACGTCAAGCACTGTCACGCAGACGTGCCCGTGATACTGGGCGGGCCTCTCGCCACGATATCATGGCACACAGTCCTTCTTACCACGAGAGTCGATTTCTGTGTGCTCGGCGAATGCGAGCGAACCCTTCCGGAGCTAATGTCATCTCTCAGTACCTGGCGGGATCCGATGGGCATCCCGGTCGCGTTCCGAACGAAGGACGGCACAGTCTCCCCAGGTGCGGCATGGACCCCGGCGGACATGGACGGTGTACCCTGCCCCGATTACTGGCTCTGGGCCAGTAACACAGGAGGCCGCTTTCCAGCTGTAGTGTGCTATTCCACTCAGCGCGGCTGCAGGGAGTCGTGCACTTTCTGCGCCAACCCGTGGAACTGCACATGGCGGGCTGCAAGTCGTCAGAAAATCAAGAACGACCTTTGCAGGCTGAAAGAGCAAGGGATGACAGAGGTTTGGCTCAACGACCCAACGTTCAACACGCGGATGGATCATAGCCGGGACACGACGCAAACCCTCTCCGAACTTAACATCCCCTGGTCCTGCAGCATTCGAGCAAAGGAAGCATCTTACGAGCTTTTCAGGGCAATGCGCGACGGGGGCTGTCGGGCGGCGTTCCTTGGAGTGGAATCAGCAGACGACGAACTTCTTGCCCGACATAACAAGGGCATCTGTGTAAGTGATACAGAGGCATGCCTTGATGCAGCTCGACGCGCGGAGCTTCATGTGGTTGGGTTTCTTCTTCTTGGGCTGCCAGGCGAGACGGGAATCTCCTTGGGGAAGACGCTGGACTTTGTGCGGCGCAACTGGTTTGTCCCGCGCGCTAGATTTGCCGTACCCTATCCTGGCACGAGGCTTTTCGACATGTACGTGAAGGCCCATCTGGACCGTTTTCCGTCCGCTGAAGCGCTGGAATCTTACGTCCTGGAGATGATGTCGACACGCCTTTTGGACACGGTAGATGGGCCATGGCTGATGCCCGATGTAGGCGTCACGGCGGATCAATTGCGCGTGGCAATGAAAACCATCGAGGACATCGCAGCCCAAAGGCTTTCTAGTACCGAGGAGAAGCCATGATGTCAGGACAACAAAAACCGTCAGCGGTTTGGGAGCACCAGACTGAAGAGCTCGCGCAAGAGTTGGTCGGCCCCGGCGCGGATGGTTTGCATCATAGATTTCTAGGCTGGGCTGAGGGGGGACTCCTTCAGGGCCGCTTGTTCTTCCTCGATGAGGTGGCGCGACCTGACGATGCACCAGCGTTTGAGATCAGGATAAGGGAGATCCTATGCGGCTTACTGAGGGAAGTCATCAGGGAAGGAGTGAACCAGCGACTTAAGGGGGGTTTGTCCATCGCGGAAGATGATATTCAGATCGGGCGCGTTTTGGTGCACGGTATGGTTCCGACCCTGCTCTGGAGCCGCACCGAGGCCTATCGGCCAGTGTATTTCTTCTTCAACATGGATACGAAGTGTGCGGTACATCGGGACTGCCTTGCTTGCATTCGAGAAGATAACATACGAAGGGACCCCTTGCTGGACAAGGTTGTACCCCCGCTATGGAAATGGACCTTGAGGAGGGAGCTCCAGGATGCGCAGCTTGACCCTGACCTAACGCCTGCTTGCTGGAAGAACGTGTTTCTGGCTCAACCTGATCTTGTTGAATGCCAATGGCTCAATCCGGGGGGGGGCCCTCAGCAACAGTTCGGCAGATGGACGTTGCAAGACATCTTGATCCTTTCGAGACTGCGTCTTATCAAGTGGGCAATTCGTAAGCGCCCCGTCGTTAGGACCCCAGGACTGAGTATGTCAGAAAAGCCGTCGGAATTGTCGCTATTGTTGCCTGTTTACTTCGATATTGCCGAAATCCCTAAAGGGGAGACTCTGAACGTTGTCTCGGTTACCAAGTGGGCTCAGCGAGAGCTGCGCACGTTCGCTGAGGCCAGGAGGCGCGGACAAGCGGAGGAAGCAGCGTCCGCACTGCAGGACCCCATGCGCCAGTATGTAAACACGTTTGAGTGCGAAGGATGGGAAGAGGCGTCTGTCTGGGAGAGCCCTTGGAAAGCCAAGCGCGAGGGACCTGCAGAAGACAAAGACAAGTGGGATTGCAGCGGCCAAGTGACTCTTGCGCGTGACCTTTGGACTAAGGCTGATAAGGACAACCCCCTATGGAACAGTGACCAAGCCGTTCCGGTTCTTGCGTTGAACACCCAACGGTGTGCGCTCATGGTCGGAGATAATGAAGCGCCAGTACAAGCAATATATGGCTGCCCCACGCTCGATGACCATGTCTGCATCTACTTCGAGTTGGAATTCCGCAATCAAGCGAAGGCTATCAGCGATCTGGCCGCGAAGGAGCCAACACCGGGGCAGCTGAAGCTGACAGATAGTACAGAGAATCCACTCCGCTCAATTCGGAGGCTGAAGGATTTCTGCCTGCGTGTACTCGCTCCGTGCCAAAGGGCCTTTCGCCTTGCAGACGCCCGCTGGGAGAACCATAGGGCTTTGGAACTGGTTCTTCCTCCTGATACGCAGAGGAAGATATTGATACCCCCAGCCGAGTTGGAGGAGCGAATGTCCGCGTCTGGAAAGGCGTCATCCCGCTCGTTCACTGAACGGCTTGACCTGGCCAAGTACCATTACATGAAGAGGGTCTACGTGGAAGAGGATCGCCCTGTGAATCTGGCCTTGGCCAGCATGGGAGACATATGGAAGTTCGTTTTTGCAGAAGCGGTGAAACCTCAGTATTCTGACTTCCAGCGCTTTCAGCAATTGCTGAAAGACATGCCAAGCTACAGAGATCACCTGACGCATTCCATCCAAGTGTTCCTGTTGGGCGAGAAGATCATTGAGGCGTTCCCGCATTCGCTCCACTTGGTTGATCGCCTGCAAAAGGGAACGTACCCCGACATCCAATTCAACGACGATGACGTTGTGATGCTACGAGGAACGGAGCAGGCGATTCTGAGATTTCAGTGGGCCTTGGCCAGTCTCATGCACGATTTTGCCTGCCCAGCTGAGAGCGCAGATTATGTCGTTGACCACCTCTTCCGGACCTTCCTGGGTGTGTCGGCACGTGGGAATGCTGGGAGGAACGGGCTGCACGATGCTCTCAAGCAGGACGAATCAAGGCACAGAGCGTTCCTCTATGGACTGCTTTCTCGTACACAAATGGGATCGATGTGCATCCCGACTTGGAGGAAGAAGTGTGGGGAATGGTTTCGCTTGCTTGACGGGCTTGACGCCCTTCCGATTTTGAGCGAGTTTGCCTATGAACGACTCTCCGAAGACCACGGGTTTCTGAGTGCGGTCTACCTCTTTAGCGAACTATTCGAGAAAAGCGATAGCTCTGAGCCTAGCTGGTGGCGTCTTAAGAAGCCTTTTGTGGATCTGATCTGCGCGGTGCTGTTCGGCCCTGGCAATGATACAGCAGTCCGGGAGCAGAGAGACGGAACGGGATCGGCCTATGTGCGGCTTGCGGAAGCACTTATGCTTGAGGTTCTCGATGCCATTGTCAGACACAATGCTTGTGCCAAGGAGTACCGCTTGTTCTCCCTCCAGCGACCAGCTTACAGGTTCCCCTCAACGGGGTTCACTGCAGGCAGCAGTATCTTTGCGAGCCCAATACCGGGTCTCCTCCTCTTGTGTGACACGGTCTGTGACTACGGTCGTGTTGTCCATCCTGACCAACTCAGAGGAGACGAGCTCAAAGCGGGGAGCCGTTGGGAGCTACCCGAAATAAGTCGTCCAGAGGGACGACTCACGTGTCCTAAAGAAGAATCAGATGCCGGCGGGCCACTGAAGATCGAAGTCAGATACGAGTGGAGGTTACCATATAGCAGACCAGGTATTGAACGTGCACCCGAATGGTGTCTGGCCAAGATATACGACCAATTGCAGAAGGCTATGGCGCCTTATACTCCCGGTTTCAGACCCTGGAAGGGCTGCGAGACCTGCATGAAAGGGCGGAAAGTAGACGACGTGCAAGACGTCAAGGAATGTGCCGCGTTCAAGAACCTCCGCCGGTTCTGGCAAGAAGTTCTCTTTGGAGCAAGGACTGGAGACAACCGTCTCGCCTTTCCAGCCGATTTCTACAGAAGCGACCTGAACCAGATTCACCTTGCTGCGTCCTTCGGCAGAGTGTGGTGTCTTGAGGACAGATGTGTCGGCGACTAGTGTCACGCTGTCTGTGTTGGGGTAGGAGTCAGTTGTTCGTGAAATCGCGGAGCAGGATGCAGCGACTATGACATGGCAGCTCCTTGTCAACGGTGCCGTCAGTGCAAGCATGTACGTTCTGACGGGCGTGGGTTTTGCGGCAATCTACAGCGCCTTGCGTTTCTTTCACTTTGCACATGCTGCAGTTGTGATGACCGGAGCTTACGTCGCCTTTGCACTCTTTCAGCCTCTTGGGTTTCCCATATGGGCCGCGGTTGCTGGGGGCATCGTGGTGAGCGCGTGCATAGGGTGTGGTATGGAGCTGGTGGTCTATCGCCCGCTTAGGAGCAAGGGAGCACCATCTCTGGTGCTCCTTCTTGCGTCATTGGGCATGTACGTTGTGCTGCAGAATGTTATCTCAATGGTTTTCGGTGATGATGCCAAGAGCATTAGGATCACGGAAGTCAAGGAGGGGCTCAACCTGCTCGGGGCGCGAATCACCCCAATTCAGATTGTGAGCATCGCGACTGGAACCGTTGCACTTATCGGCACGGGGACGCTGTTGCGGTTCACCCGGCAGGGGAAGGCCATGAAGGCGATGGCCAGTGATTGCGAACTGTCTGTGGCTTCTGGCATTGACACCACTCGCGTGGCTCTCTTCGCCTTTGCCGTTGGCTCTGCGCTGGCTGGAGTGTCGGGGATTCTCATCGGCATAGACGCAGCAGTCACTCCCATGATGGGCATGAACGTCCTTCTGATGGGCGTCATAGCAGTCATAGTCGGGGGAGTGAGAAGCATTATCGGCATTGCTGCTGCTGCCGTCGTACTGGGCATGGCGCAGCAGTTCGGCGCGTGGTACATGGGACCTGAATGGCAAGAGGCAGCCGCGTTTGCAGTCCTCCTCGTGTTCCTGTTGTTCTTCCCAAGGGGATTCTCTCGGATCAAGGAAGGAAAGGCTACAGTGTGATGTGAAATGGAGTATTTTCTACACATCCTGATACTCGTGGCGATCTACGTGATTCTCGCGACTTCGTTGAACCTTATTGCCGGCTATGCGGGAATGCTCTCCATCGCTCACGCTGCTCTCTATGGAATGGGAGCATATGTGGCGGCCCTTATGGCACTGAAGCTGCACAGTCCATTCCTTGTCAACCTTCTCTTCGCGGTGCTTCTGACCGGGGGCCTTGGACTGCTGCTGGGGATACCCGCGCTTCGCGTCCGCGACGATTACTTTGTCGTGGTGACCTTCGGTTTTCAGATCATCATGTTCAACGTGCTGAACAACTGGATCTCCTTTACGGGAGGACCCATGGGTCTGGCTGGGGTTCCCCAGCCGAGCATCTTTGGCTGGAGCATCTCCTCGCGCATCGATTTCTTGATCCTCGGCTTCTGTTTGGGCTGCCTCAGCATTGTCATTTGCTGGCGGCTGGGTAGGTCTCCCTTTGGCCGAGTGCTCAAGGCATTGAGGGAGGACGAGGTTTTCGCTATGGCTGCGGGCAAGAACGTCGCTGCCAGCAAGCTCGTCGTTTTCCTCACGGCGGCGAGCCTGGCGGCTACTGCCGGCGTCATGTACGCCTACTACGTCAGCTTCATCGACCCAACCAGCTTCGGATTCACTGAATCGGTCCTCATCATTTCCATTGTCATCGTTGGAGGGGCAGGGAACCTCTGGGGGTCAGTCCTGGGGGCGGTCCTGTTGATATCCTTGCCTGAACTCCTACGGTTTGTCGGCCTTCCCGGCGTGTTCGCGGCCAACGTAAGGCAGATCCTGTATGGCGCGCTGCTCATCCTATTCGTGATGTGGCGGCCACAGGGATTGCTTGGTGAATACAGATTTCAGAAGGCCGAGGCCAAGGAATGACTGACGCGCTCTTGGAAGTCAGTGGACTAGAGAAGAGCTTCAACGGAGTGACCGCTCTTGCGGACTTCTCTTGTTTACTGGCCGAGGGCGAGACTCTTGGCATCATAGGCCCGAACGGCGCAGGCAAAACGACGCTGTTCAACGTCATTACTGGATTCCTACTTCCAGATAAGGGCATCGTCCTCTTCAAAGGCCAGGCTCTGCTTGGGCGTCCAGCCTACAAAGTCGCCCTGACTGGAATCGCTAGAACGTTTCAGGATCTACGGCTTATCCAGGGCATTAGCGTTCTTGACAATGTACTCCTCATGTTTCCTGATCAACCGGGTGAAAGGTTGCGCAATACCCTCTTTCGCTGGTGGGCATGCACTCGCCGAGAGAAGGAAATCACGGAGGAATCCTTGAAGCTCCTCGCCGATGCTGGCCTTGTGGAAAAGGCGCACGATCTGGCGGAGAACCTTTCATACGGTCAGCAGAAGCTCCTGTCTCTGGTGTGCTGCCTGGCTTCCGGGGCGAAGCTGCTTCTGCTTGACGAACCCGTGGCCGGAATTGCCCCAGAAATGGCCGAGAAGATACTCGGGATGATACGCAGTCTGCCCGGCGAAGGCAAGTCTGCCATCCTGATCGAGCACAACATGGGAGCGATCTGGGATGTGTGCGACCGAGTGATCTTCATGGATGCAGGACGTAAGATCAGCGAAGGGCTGCCGGGCGAAGTCCGCAACGATCCCAAGGTTATCGAGGCATATCTCGACTGAGCGAGTGACGCTGTGCTGGACATCAAGGAACTGGAGACAGGATACGGTAAGAAGCAGGTGCTGTTCGGCCTTTCGCTGCGGGTCGAGCCAGGGGAGATTGTTGCGCTCATCGGCCCCAACGGCGCGGGGAAGTCTACCCTCTTGAAAGCCGTCTGCGGCCTCTTACGTACGTGGGGCGGAGAGATTTGGTTCGACGGTTTGCTCACGAACGCTGCCAAGCCCGCCGACAATATCGCCAGGGGCATGGTGTTTGCCCCACAAGGAAACCGCGTTTTCGCGGACCTTACGGTTATGGAGAACTTCGAGATTGGGGGCCTCCATCTGCCCAAGAGTCAACTCCAGGAACGCATCGCGCGCGTCTTGGGAATGTTCCCCGCGCTGAAGGGCAGGATGAGGATGGATGCGGGGAGGCTTTCAGGAGGGGAGCAGCAGATGGTCGCGCTGGCCCGGGCGCTCATTCCGAGGCCGACGCTGTTGTTGCTCGACGAGCCGTCACTCGGTCTTTCGCCCAATCTGGTGAAGAGCGTGTTCGAGATCATCGTCCAGATCAATCAGGAAACCGGTGCCGCGATCCTGATCGTCGAACAGAAGGTTCGCCAAGTCTTGGACATATCCCACAGGGCCTACTCGATGAAGTTCGGCCGAGTGGCATTTGCCGGAGAGCCTCAGGAACTGCTGTCTGCCCCGCAGCGGCTCCGAGACTTGTTTCTCTGACGCGCTTGTGTGGCGTTTCCTGCAGCCCGCGGCGCAATGGTGCTCTGTGAAAGTCTCATTAGCGTCAAAGGGGTGCACTTCAGTTACCCTTTTCCCTCACCCCGCCGCAGCCACGAAGCTACAGCCAAGCTTCACAAGGCGCTCAGGTTCGCCAGATATTCTCCCCCGGAGCGGCACAGGGCACCCGTGTTTCGCTGGCTGCGAAGTAGGAGTAAGGCGCTGGCACGCTGAAACGCGTCCGGCTGAGCGGCTTGGCGGGCACCGGCCATGTTATGTGTGTGCGCATTCTGCGCGGTACGTATGGCGCCGCTCGGATCACGCCGAGCAACGTCCGTCTCTGGGCGCGCGCAAACGCCCTGAGCGCCGATCCGGTGGCCAGCGCAGACGTGCGTCGGACTCTCTACAACCGCGCCCGATACGAAGTCGCCAACAACTCCTACGCACGCGGGATGGTGCTCACGCCTGCCGACGACACACGATCGGCACCTGGCCGCGCACCACCTCCCCCTCCTTCCTTGCGGACCTGCGTCTTATGCCGGTCTTGGGTGTTGCCCCCCCCAGTCTGTCTCTGCCGATAGAACACCTCAAACCGAAGCGAACGCGTCAAGCGGCAGCCGGTAGACAGCGAGCACTCCCCGTGTGTACTCTTCGGGGCAGGGATAGGCCCGCGGTGGGGGATATGCTATCTGGACGTCCCCCATGAACAGGCGGAACAACCCGACAGCCACGGCCTGCATCTTGCTGCCCGTAGGGGCAATGACGATCCGCTCACTAGCGCCGTGAGTGGCGTATATGTAGAGAAGCAGATCCAGGACCTGCCGGTAGTCCAGAGTGCTCGCCTCGAAATCCTCTCGCCGCGGTATCTGCTCCGTTGCATTGAGCACTTTGATGGCATCCCGTCTCCAGGCGTTCTCCTTCAGGTGCGGGAGGCCGTGGACGAGCGTGAAGTATGAAGGCTGGAGTTCCGAACGCAGCATAGCAAGCTGATCAGGATTGAATGACGGGAACGCCACCAGCCTTACTGGTCGACCGTGGAGTGCTACAGACGACAGTTCGGGCACGATAATGACCCCGAAGACCCCAGATGATAGGAACACCAACTCGTAGATCGTGCCGGGACCGGCTGTCGCAAGGGCTCGCTGAACTTCTTCTCTTGAGGGAGGATATTCCTTGGCCTCCGTGTATACAATGCATACTTGCCCTATTCCTTGCCCCGACTCGCCAAATGCTACGAGCGCCTGGACAATAAGCAAACGGGACATGCCGGAGACGTCCAGCAAGATCCGTCCTTGTCTCTTCCCGACGGCATGAACGAGCGCCTCTCCAGCCCCGACTGGATTCTCCCGGTCGTATGGCACCTCAACAACAGTAGCATCAGCTTTGGCGCAAAGCTCCCTAATCTCCCCCAGCCTGTTTGCCGCAATATGCGGTTTGTACGTCACAACAATAGCCAGAAAACCGGAGCAGCCGCACACAACGAACCTACGAAGGGACTCTACGGCTCTCTCCTCAAATCCCGCGCAAAGGATGAGCGAATCGTCTTCGCGTAATACGATCCCTTCTGCCGGCTCCAGCGCAGGCTTCATCAGGCCTCGAAGTTCCTCGTCCACTCGTTGCACTCTTTGCACTCAGAGATCCTCCTGCCCTTCAGTCCGGAACATCCTCTGCTGCCCCTCCTGCCATTGCGTCAGCTCTGCTGTCTTGAGACGGTGCTCCCGCTCAAACTCCTGCGGGTTCAACAGAAGCTGTTCCACCTCGTGAGGCTCGAGTTCGACTGAGTCCCGTCTGCTGAATGTCAGGTTGAAATGAGGTATAAGGCACCTGCGCAAGTACAGCCGCGGCACAACCTGGCCCCGGCGGCTCTTCCCACGCGGATCCTCGATGAACAAGGAGTACCGCAGAAGCTCGTCGTACAAGAGCTTTGCTTTGCGAGACAGTGCAAGTTCCTCGTATGGTTCGATGCGCGACGCTAGGTGGGGTGGAGATCCCGACTCGTTCCTGGAATCCCGGAACTTCATGTATGAATGTGCCACATTGCCAAACGCGGTCACTATCTGTACCAGTTGTTGTCCGTCTGGGGAAACCCTAAGGCTAGTCAGAAAGCTCCCAGCCTCTTTGCGGATTGACGTCCGCTGCGTCTTCTTGTCAATCCTTGGCGTACTATCACTCTTGCTGAGCGCTATTTCGCCACCGAAGTCCTCTACCATTCTGGCGACCAACCCGATAATATAGAAGATATCCCCGCTGCATAGCTCGCATAGTGTTTGCTGCCCCCACAGCTCCGGTATCTCTCCTCTGCGAATGGCCAGCGCAGTCTCGTTGTAGCTCGGTGCCTCGTAGTCCCCCGCCAATTCCGCCAGGGAGCCGACTGGAAAACCTTCGATGTTGGCAAACCGACGGGCAAGAACGTCGGCTATGAACTGCAGTTTTTCGGCCGAGCTGGCCTGGAGGTACTCCAGCCCGAGGTTGAGAAGAGTGAACTCACGACCCTCAACGTAGGCCTTACCGTCCATGTCCTCTCGGACATACGACACTGGGCTTTCGGTGGAGAGCTTGAAGAAACAGCGCGCTGTGCGCTGCATGAGAAGGCGGTTCAGATTCTTCTGCAGGTCGCGAGTGACTTTCGGCATAGAGTAGTCATCGATAAAGAAGAAGAAAGGTCTGTTCCTCGCGAAGGAGAACCCCTCCGCCAGAGCGTCACATACCCGAAGTAGAGAACCGGGCCCGAAGAAGCCGCGCATTGGGTGACTTGGGTCATTCACGAATCGTTGTTTCTTGACCGCCCGCTGCCTTTCCTTTTGGAGACAGAATCGTATCGCCTCCAGCTTGTTTGATCCTGGTTCGTTTCGCGGACGCAGCCCGGCTTCTTCATTAAGGATTCCCCATAATCGCTCTGCGACAGCCGCTTCTCGAAGGCCAAGCTCTTCAGAGAAGTGCCTTGCCGCCCACCGTTCAATGGCCTCAAGGGCACTACACACGAGGGTGCTTGTGAGATAGTGCATCGGGACGTCATATGCTTCCTCGCGAGCTGGCAGGGCGTACCTGGGGAACGTAAGCCAGAGGTCGTAGCACCGATAGTAGATACCGATGTGAGCAATGCTCTTCGGATCATCATCCTCCACAAGCGTCCGGTGCCGAAGGCTGAGGCTTCTGAATACGGTGCTCTTTCCGCATCCCCGCGGGCCGGTCAGAACCAGGTTACTCCTGCTTCGCTCGATTTCGGGCAGGCGCAGGAACTCTTCGGAGTACAGCGCACGCAACAGGCCGTCGTCGTCTCCAATCTGCTCGCAGCTGAGGTAGTCAAACAGGGTCTGTAGCTTAGGTTTCGTGACGGCTCTTTCCTCCGCATCGAATCGTGCGTCGAGTGCCTGTAACTCCTCGTAAAGGCGCCGAGGCCTTCGAGCCAGAGGGTCTCGGGTCGTGTCTCGTTCAGCAAGATGACGCGCGAGGAAGTTGTCGTTGAGATAGTTGAACGCAAACTTGTCAGGTGCCTCCGCGCCCTGGTAGTCAACGTTCGCCAGCAGATCCCGCAGAATGACCGCGATCTCGTCGTAATCATCCTTCAGTTGGCTGTCGGTCGTCGCTGGCGCAACCCCGAAGTCTGTTACTCTGAAAACGTAGCGAGCCCCGCCCAGTTGGTGTGTGCGGTCTTCTACCAGAATGTTGCCGGCATGGAGGTCGCCATGGACTACGTTGTGCCGTTCCATATCGTCAAGAAGCGCGAGCATCTCTCTCAGGAACTCCTTCACGAAAAGCATGGGCACATCGCGCTTGTGGGCCCCTATGTAATCCCGGAGGCTCGTACCCTGTATAAACGGGGAATAGAGAGCAACGCAGTCAATGCCACTGGCGCTGTCTGTCCACGTGGCCGAGTGCAGTATGTGGACGACACGAGAGGACTCGAGGGCGTTCGGCTTGAGAATCTCTCCCTTCCACAGTGGGGGATCCATGTCAGCGCCAACGAGATTGGCTCGGGGGATGACTTTGCACGCCATGTCGTTGTTGACATGATCTGAATGCGCACGAAAAACGTGGCCGTTCCCTCCTGAACCGACAAGCTCGGCGACTACGTAGCCTGGAAGCTCAGGCGGGTGCCTCCCGACGAACCAGTTGGCATCAGGCAAATGCTTCCGCATCTCATGCCCTCCGGAACACGAGCACATGCTCCGTCTTCGCTCCTGAGCAGTGTCGTCGAGACCGTCTGACATCTGGTATGTGATCCCTTATGACAGTCGTGAGACGTAGCGACCGAGCGCGCTCAGTGAAGACCCGATGCACGACTTGTGAAGGGTGACCAGCGTAGCTCCGTGTGACGCCCTCTCCTACGATGACAACGCAGTTCCCTCTGCGTCTCAGACGCTGCTCAACTGCCGTCGCAAGGTGGCCAATTGCCTCCTCAAACGCTTGCTTCTCTCGCGTCGCCGTATCGTCAACGAGGGGCTTGCCGCTGGGCGAGACGAACCACAAGCGCAACCGGTTGTCGCGCGTGTAATCCAACGTATTCATGTACGGAGGGCTCGTCACTACGCAGTCAATCTGCGCAGGCAGTTCCACCTCGTCTATACCAGATAATCTGAACGTAGAAGCCGGGCGGACTGCGTTCCGAGGTGGGCGCCCGTACGCCCTGCGGACTTTGGCCAGAAGCCGTGAGCGCAATTCACGGTACTCGTACATCCGTGGGTATCTCTCGCGCGGGTACTTTTTGTCGCGCAGGTAAGGCACAAGATGGCTACTTGGGTAAGACAAGAAGCCCGGCCTTTGATGGTGGAGGATCCCAAGGAAGCAGGCCATCAGGAACATGTACCTACGTCGCATACACAAGGAGGCAAACCGTATTGCCTCTCTCAGTGTATCTGGGTGAAAGAATGAGCGCACCCACATCGGCACGCGCCGCAAGTCTACAGGAGGCTCACCCTCTGCATCCTCAAGCGCTTGTTCAGCCCATGCAAGGGCCTCCGGCAGGGACGGAGGGGCTGAAAGCTTCCCCTCACAGAGAACGGCCGCGTAGGGGCTTATGTCAGCTGCGAATGCCGGCCGTCCATTGAGGACGGCCTCCAGTGGTACCGTGCCCGATCCAGCAAATGGGTCGACAACAAGGTCTCCGCAGGTGGAGTACTCCTTAATCAGGTCACGAGCTATGGCGCTCTTCAGCTTGCCGATGTACGGTGAAAGCTGATGCAGAGTGCACTCTGCGTGAACGCAGGGCGCTTCCCACCCCTTGGGCGCTTTGATGGCGCGTGCAATCAGCCGTCCGTAAGGCTCAGGCGACGCGTCCGTGCTCTCAGCGTAGCCGCGGCGCATTCCGAGGATCCTCCGTCATCCTATCCGTCCCGCGTCGGCCGCTCAATAATCTGCCCGGGTTGCACCGTGTTAACATGCAGCCCATTCGCCCCTCGAACTGTCCGTCCTCCGCGCTTGCCCGACGCGCGAGCGCGCGTGACCCGGCCCAGAATGGCTTCAACTCGTAGGATATCAGTCCTGGCTCGCTCCTGCAAGTCAGCGTTCTTGTCTGGAGAGTCTCGCCAGGGGGTGCATCCACGAGTCTGCTTGTGTTCATGCCACAGCGGCCGTGAGGCTGCGCTCCCAGATTCCCGCAACTACAAACCAGCCCGCGGCACAGATTGGACGTAACGGGGGATTCCCAGCGCTTGCTTCGAGTCTGAGCGGACCTGGCTGGTAGCTCACCGGTTGCGGTTGAGCTCGGGGCACGCTCCTGGCAAAGGCCCGCGCCCTCTCGGAACAAGGCCCTTGCCGTGGCGACGATGCTAGCCATGACTGCCTGAGGCAGCTTGGGCCAGCTAGTCATGATTAGTGCGGAGTCATGGCTTGCTTTTCAGATCTCGGCTACGCAGGCCGCCAAGACAGGATTGGCAATGCCACAAGTGCTTGGCAGTGAAGTTCTTGCGTCTACCCTGTTTCCGTTTCGCGGATCGCCGGTCGCAGGTTCGAGTCGTGCCGGGGCGTACCACCTCTCTCGTACGCCTAACTCATGGGCAAAATGGACTTAGGCCAATCGGGCAATTCTGCAGTGCCGTTAGGGAACCGACGACTCTCTATCGATTCCGAGCGGATAGGGGCCGTCTCGGGGCAGTCGGTCGGACAGGTCTGCCAAGCTGGTGGACCGCATACGTCCTTTGGCGCGGGCCCGTCAGCTGCTGGTCCACTCGGGGGCCTCAGGCCAGTGGCCTGACATGATCCCGATCGATGTAGGCGCGGGCTTCGTCACGGGGGATTAGCACCTTGCTGGCGACTTTAGCATAGCCCATCTGACGGCTGCGCCTGAGGTAGCGAAGGGCTTCCTTCGGGTTCTTCAGGCCAAGACTGTCCAGTCGCAAGAGACGGATTACCTCTTCCTGCGTGAGGAGGTCAGGCGCTACTCCTCTTGGCCTTGGATCCGATCCGTCGCTTGGATTCGGTCGTCTCATCGCACACCTACCGCACTCGGATCTCGAGAAGCCCAGCAGGTGAGAGAGTAGCCAAGCTGCGCCGCTGCATCAAACGAACGGCGCTGACAGCGGCCATGTCTGGTCCCTCTTCCGGCACATGCCCCACCACGCCATGTGGCCGAAGCCGCTTCCGCACCCCCGGATCGACGACGCGGTATTGACGAACGGGCCACAAGAAGAGCCCTGCAGAAAAGCCGCCGAGGAACCGTTGGGCCGCCCCAGCATCAGCCGAAGACCCTGGCTGGACCCCATCCTGTCCTGCCAGAGCAAACCTAAGCCTGTGGACCGACGGATCTCTCAGGGTCCGCCTGTCCAACGGACGCGGCCGACGTGGGTTGAATTTGGGATGACGATGCATCCCAACCACCCCATCTGGCCTCCGGCGGCGTCCGTTCGTCTCCGACCGCGTGGTGGTCGTAAGATCTTTTGCGCAAAAAGGCCTTAGATCACAAGGAACGGCCCGGCCACGACTTGCAGCTTTCTCTTTAGAAGCACCCGGATAGGACTCATAATCCGTAGGTCCTGAACCTGCGTGTAGTGCCGCGGGTGCCTCAGCAACCGCGCTGCGCGTCATTCTCGCACTGTCCTAACCATGGCAAGGATCCCAGCCTTGACTGCCTTTGGTAGCATGTGCCACGCTGCCATTACGGTTGCCAACTCGGGGCTCGTTTCTTGGATCATGGCCAAGCAGGACGCCAAGACAGAATTGACATTGTCAGAACTTCCTGTTTCGGCGGGGCTTACGCCGTTGTCCTCACGGACTTTTAATCCGTAGGCCGTGGGTTCGATTCCCACCGCCCTCACCATCTCAAATGTTTTCGATACAATGACTTCGGTTCCTATCCCGCCATACCACCAACGCGACAGGACACCCTGCACGGATGCGCTGGTAGCTGATCAAGCTTGACTTGCCTTGACGAAGGTTGCGGGCGCTTTCTCCACAAAGTCTCATGCGTTTCTGATCGTGTCCTGTTGCGCTTCGCTTCCAGTGCTGCTGCAGTTGAGCAACGGAGAAACGGTCCGCATACCGACGTTTGGGCCGACACAGAGGCGGCGTCCGGCGGTACTACTGCTGCCGTCCGGGGGCGTACGGGCCCGCCCGGCCGCCGGTGTTATGGTGGCAGGCGCCGGATGGCTAGCGCGTGCTCGTAAACCGCGAGATCCGCTGGTACAACGGAGAGATCGGGCCGGACGCCGGCCAGTCGCTGCTGGACTTCGCCAGGCAGACCGGCCTGCATGCTTGGATGCTCGTCTATGGTGTGGGCGACCACGGCGGTGGCCCGCCCGTAAGCCTGAGCCGCCGCGGCAGGGTCCCTCAGCTCGCCACTGCGTGCGAGCGAGGCATACCCACATACAGACACTATGCCCGCCGCCAACCACCTGCACACTGACAGCAATTTCACCCCCCGCTCCTCTCACTTCTGATAGACGTTGCGACAAGCACGAAGGGCTGCCTCAGGATCAAAGCATACGCCACGTCGAGGTCGAGCCTGAGGACGCACTTGCCGTCCCCAGCTCCAAGGCAGACGGGGCTGCCGCTGTTGATCGAGCCCGGCGGCCCGTGGGAGAACGGATATTGCGAGTCGTTTATCGGGAGACTGAGGGACGGGCTGCCGAACAGGAAGATCCTTGATACGCTACTGGAGGCAAAGGTGCTTGTGGAGAGATGCCGACGGCATTACAATCGGCTTAAACCGCACAGCGCGCTGGGGTATCGGGCCCCGGCGTCCGAGGCGACGGAGCCAGCAGCGCCTCACCTCCGGTCCCCTCCGCCAGCCGCTGCTGGCTGGGACCGGATTTCTAGCACGGAAGGTGGCACCATCGAAGGGGGCGGGTCACGGACTGGTGAAGTCGCTCTGTCGGTGAGGCAACCTCGCTTGCGGGCCGCCCGCTCCAGACAACGAGGGTCGCCGGCCTGCGCGCTGCGCCCGACGGATCCGCGTGTCGAAGAGCCATGAGAGAACCCGGCATGCCAGCCGCCAGCAAGCATTCCCTCCGCGCCGCCATTGTGGTCACGGGCCTGTGCGGCATCACGGCCCAGATCCTGCTGGTGCGGGAGTTCCTGGTCACCTTCGACGGCAACGAGCTGACCATCGGGGTGATCCTGGCCAACTGGCTTCTGGGTGAAGCCATCGGGGCCGTCCTGGCGGGGAGGCTGGGGCGCCGCACGGGCCGGTCGCTCTGGCCCTACGTGGCCGTGCAGCTCGTGTTCGCCCTGAGCCTGCCGGCGGCGCTGTTCGCCGTGCGCGTCATGCGCTCGGCACTGGGGTTGACCGGGGAGAGCGTGGGCCTGGCGCCCGTGTTCTGGAGTTCGATCGTCCTGCTCCTGCCGGTCAGCATGAGCCACGGCGCGCTGTTCTCGCTCGGGGTAACGATCTATTCGCTTCTGCCCGGCGAGAAGGAAGGCCTGGGCTCCGATCGGTCGGGCGCTGCCGCCGTCGGGGACGTCTACCTGCTCGAGACGGCCGGCACCGTTGCGGGCGGCGCCTTGCTGAGTTTCCTCGTGCTGGCGCTTCTGGACGCGCTGACAAGCGTGATCATGGCCTCGCTCGCCGCCTTGATGGTGTGCATAGTGCTGTGCTGGTCGTCGCGCGCGAGGGCCCTCGGGGCGGCGCTCGGATGCGTGCTTGTCCTCGGGCTTGCAGCGGCCTTGTGCGGAGGCGGCGGGTGGCTCTACCAGGCCTCGGTTCGCGGCCAGTGGCCCCACCTGGATGTCGTCAGCTATTCGAACTCCGTCTATGGCAACATCACGGTCACCCGGAGCGGCGAGCAGTACAGTTTCTTCGAGAACGGCGCGCCCGTCATCACCACCCCGAACCCCGACATCGGGTTCGTCGAGGAGTTCGTCCACTACCCAATGCTCTTCCATCCTGCTCCGCGCCGGGTCCTCGTCATCAGCGGAGGAGCGGGTGGAGTGCTGAGCGAGGTCCAGAAGTATCCGGTGCGCACCCTCGACTACTGCGAGCTTGACCCCGCGCTCATCGAAGCCGTCCGCCGGTTCCCCACCCCGCTCACGGAGCGAGAGTTTTCCGACCCGCGCACGAGGATCAGCAATGTGGACGGCAGGCTTTTCCTCTCGCGGGCCGCTGGGCCCTACGACGTCATCCTGCTGGGCCTGCCGCTCCCCACGGACCTGCAGACGGGCAGGTTCTTCACAACAGACTTCTTCGAGATCGCCAAGAACAAACTTGCGGACGGCGGCATCCTGGCACTGAGCGTCCCCGGCTCGATCACCTACCTCGACGAGAGCCTCGCCGCGGTGAACCTCTCCATCCTGCGCGGGCTGCGACAGACGTTCCCCGCCGTGCGCGTCATAGCCAGCTACACCAACTTCTACCTTGCCTCCAAGGACAGGCGCATCCTGGAGCTGGGCTCGGAGGACCTCATAAAACGTATGAAAGAGCAAGGACATCCGCGTCGAGGTCTCCGTGTTCCTTTCGCCAATGATCCCCATCGAAAGCCCGGACCGGTACGAGCCCGGGAAACAGGGCATTATGATCGTGAAGGGGCAGCGGACGGCCACGTTCCTGCCCCAGGTGGCGACCGAGCAGGGATGGAACAGGGAGCAGACGCTCAGGGCGCTGTGCCAGAAGGCGGGCCTCCTGCCCGACGCCTGGAAGGAGGACGACGCCCTGCTGTTCGTGTACTACACCCAGGTTTTCGAGGAAGAGGCGGCCCATGAGTAGAAGGCGAGTTACGGTCTTGCTGGCGGCGGCGACGATGGCGATCGCGGCGGGCCTGTTCGTTGCACTCCCTGCCGAGAAGCCCGACGCGGTCAGCCAGCCTACTCCCGCCGAGCCCACGCAGGCGCCGGCGGGCGAGCGCGAGGCCATGTTCTACGAGAAGTTCCCCGACGGCCGCGTGCAGTGCCACATATGTCCGCGCACCTGCGTCATCATGCCCGGCCAGCGCGGCTTCTGCCGCAACCGCGAGAATCGCGACGGCACGCTCTACTCCGTCGTCTACGGCAAACCCTGCACCCTCTCCATCGAGCCGATCGAGAAGGCCCCGTTCAATCATTTCCTGCCGGGGCAGATGCGCTTGTGCGTGGCCACAGTCGGCTGCAACCTCACCTGCAAGTACTGCCAGAACTGGCAGATATCGCAGAAGCCGCTGGAAGAGGTCCGTTACCAGGAGATCGCGCCCGCCGACCTGGTGGCCCAGGCCAAGAAGTCCGGCATCCCCATCATATGCTTCACCTTTTCCGAGCCGATCACCTTCTACGAGTACATGTACGACACCGCCAAGCTGGCCCACGAGGCTGGCATCAAGACGGCGATGGTCTCCAACGGCTACATCAATCCCGAACCGCTTAAGAAGCTCCTCACCGTGATGGACGCGGTGAAGATAGACCTGAAGGGCTTTACACCCGAGTTCTACAGGGACGTCACCGGCGGGACGCTGGACCCTGTCCTGGAGACGCTGAAGGTGGTCCACCAGTCCGGGCGACACCTGGAGATCGTGAACCTGGTGGTGCCGACGCAGAACGACGACCCGGCGACCATCCGCAAGATGTGCCAGTGGATCAAGGACAACATCGGCGTCGAACACGCCATCCACTTCACCCGGTTCTTCCCGATGTACCGCATGACGCGCCTGCCGGCAACGCCTGTGTCAACCCTCGAGGGGGCGGCGAAGATCGCCCGGGAGGTCGGCCTCCAATACGTCTACATCGGGAATGTTCCGGGCCACGAATATGAGTCCACGTTTTGTCCCGAGTGCGGCAAGCGGCTGATCTACAGGGTGGGGCTTAACGTCCTTGAGAACAAGCTGCAGGACGGCAAGTGCCCGTACTGCGGGCACAAGATCCCTGGGGTCTGGTCGCTGGACGAAGCGGCGGCGGACAAGGTCTCTCAAGGCTCAGAGGGCAGCGGCAGCGGCGCTGGAGTGCCCCCACGCGTTCGAGCATCCACGTGCCGTCCGTGGTCATAGCTTGACTTGACGGGGACTCACGTACGGTAGCACCGCCTGACGATGGCTGACCTACCATGTTTCTGGCAGGTGTCCTGCTTGGGAGATCCGGTAGAGGAGCACATTTCCGCGCCCCGGAAAGATGTTCCCCCGTCAACAGCTGTGATGGCCTGGCTCCAACATTGAACTGACGGCCCGCTTGGCTTCCTCGCGGCCCTGCAGGGCTTCGTGCTCCGAATACCAGGGTCCCACTAGATAGTTTGTGGTGCGGCATTCCGTTTGCGTCCGATACGCTCGCATGCGGTTCCTTCGGGCATGTGGGATGGAAACGCATCTCTGAGTCCAGATTGGCGAGACGGCACACGAGGAGCCGATCTGGCTGCAGCCTGCGGCCAGAGCCTGAACGCACAGCGCCGACTGTGATAACCCAAGGAAGCTAACACGCAGCATGCGGCCTCCTAATGCATAGCTCAGTTCTTCCGATAATGTAGGTAAGGGATGACACACGAACTGCCTATCCCGTAGGCACGCAGGAGGGTAGAGATGAATCTCAGTCCGGTCGGCCATCCGATCTGGCCTCCCGCGGGCCTGGGGAGAGCTGCACCCGATCACTTTCCCAACGGCGTCGGCAGCGCAGAGCCACAACCGGATTCCTCTGTTCCCACACTGCCCCCTGACCTCGAAGGAGACCCGCAGGCACTCCAGACAACAGCTGCGGGCAGGGCCGAGAATGACGGCGATTCCGTGAGGGGGGTCATACGACTCTTGCAGGAGGGACACTTCAAGGGGGTAGCCGATGTCCGCCTGCGGATCAATTTCTACGATGAGCTTGTCGCCGCCGGACTCCAGGAGGCAGGGCCGGCCATGACTGATAAGGTAATGGCCCTTTTGCAAACCGTCAATGGGCAGATTGAAGAGCTGACCTCGTCAGGAATCCTCACTGAAGAGCAACTGGCTGAGGTCGCAGAACTCCAGAGCGCCTTCAATGGGTCAGTCAACGCTGCTGTGGATGACTTGCTGAACTCCGACGACGGCAGCGCCGAGACATTGGAGGCAGCAGTCCAGGCCGCATTTGACCTGCTGCTGGCGTCGTTGAGCTCACTTTTGGGGACACGTTCCGAGACACACGCCGAGGGATTACGCCAGGTCATTGAGCCGATGGCGGTCGACCCCAACGGCGAGACCGTTGACCCCTCGAGCGAGCAACCGGAAGGGACTGCAGCGGCCGATCCTCCGGAGGACGGCGGGGAGACAACCGATGCCCAACAGTTCATCGATCAGCTTGTTGACGCGTTTGCGGCTGCCTTCAACGATATTGCGAGTGTGTCCGCCACGACAACACTTTTGCCGGAGCTATCGGGACCAACCGGCAACGGGGTGGCCTATTGGAGGTTCCTTGCTATCTACAACGAACTTCGCGGGTTGGGCGAGCGCGTCAACGCTGCCCCAGAGGGCACGTTGATATCCGTCGCCTAGTTGGTTCAGGCACCCTCAATCACGCCACGGCGCCAAACAGTGTGTGCCCGTGCTCCGGGTCGCCGTGGAGCCGTCAGAGTGTTCCAGACACACGACCCGCAGTCCCCCCCCTACCCAGGCCATGACGCTCGAAGTGCGCGTTTTCCCTCCGCCGATGGCGCAGCGAAACGCTACGAGCAGAAGGGCGCGAAGGCAGGCGCCGAATGGCCGACCACACAGTGCGCTCTCCGATCCTTTCAGCCAACGTCGAGCAAATGGCGGCTGGAACCCACTCCACATCGTGGACAGCGCCTACACAGTCCGCTACGACCTCCGGAGGGTGCAGGGGAGCACCGCACGGGGCACATGGTTTCGGGCGATGCTGCCACGGGGGCACCTTATGGGGGCACACGCCGCTGTCGAATGGCTGGCCAGCTCCCACAGCAAGATGGGCTTGTGGAATTGGCATGAACTCTGTATAATGCGCCCCGAGGTTCGGGATAGCGCTCGAATGTCAGAATAGGCTGTCCTGGAGGTAGGTCGCTGGTTTCGACGACAAAAAGAGCTTGTGGAACCTGTTTGGACACTGTATAATCTTGCCGATATCCGGCATTCGCCCTGGTAGCTGGAGCCGACCGAGAAACTGACAGCTCCGGCAGCAGAATGCGTTTGAGGGTGCGGTGTTGCCACGGTACAATGTTGCCCAACGTCTGGCAGGTGTCGACGTAGCGTGCCAATGACAAATCTCCGGGAACAAGACCCTTGTTCTGGGTGGCCGGAACGCTCAAGGAAGGAGGTGATGGAAACCGGCCCAGGAGAGTTGGAATAGGGTAGGTGCCAAGTTCTGATCTTGTTAGAATACTTCATAGGGTAGGAGGACATTTCAATGAGTGGAGGGGCGACGGAGATTGAGAGCAACGTGCAGGAGGCGAGAAACCAGCTTCTCGGCCTGCAGGCTGCGTTGCGCAAGACAAAGGCGGTCCGATGGATAGGAACGCTGGCGGCATTGGCCATCGCCGTAATCTATGCCATCCTGTTCGTAACGATGATACGACAGGGCTTTGACATCGACAAACTCGCCAGTGTAGCACAGAGAGAGCTTAACGACCCAGCGCTCCAGGACCAGTTGAAGACCTCTCTGATAGAGGTGGCCAAAGAGGTCGGCCCGGTGTACTGGGAAGCACTGAAAGAGAAGGCTTTGGAGAAAAAGGACGTCTTGGTGCCCCTCGTGGGTAACGAGACCCTCGAGCTTGCCAAAGAAGTGTGGCCCGTATACCTGAAAGAGTTCGAGACACGGATCGAGAACCTCGAGTTGGGCCCCATGCTGCGGGAGCAGTTGGGGCAACTTTTGGTGGACGTGGCCCCGGAGTATCTTAGGGCCTTCCGGGACATGGCGACGGATCTGCAGCTGATGGAGGCTTTCTCAAAGGCGATGACCGACGTGGCCGCCGAAGTCGGCCCTGAATATCGCGCACAGTTCGAGCGGGTTGCTCCTGAGATCCTGGACGCCGCCACGAAGATGCGTGATGATCTGCTGGCGCATCTGGCGGATACGACGGAGACCTGGCTGACCGAAGTACTGAGCGAAAGCCTCAAGGGCAACCAGGAATACCTGGAACAGCAGACTAAGTTAACACCAGAAGTAGTGAAGCAGAAGCTTGCTGACATCGTTGTGGCCGGCCAAACGGCCCTTACCACCCTGGTGACGAACAGGACGAACAAGTACCAGGCGGACCTCGAGACAATCCAGGCCTTGCTCGATCAGATCCCAGAGGCCACAAACAGGGACCCAGACTATCTCGTGGATGAGCTGGCCAAGGTCAGCATTCATTTGCTCAAAGCCAAGCTTCCCGAGTACGAAGGCACGCTCGAATAGGGCGAGGAGAGAGAGCCGATGAGTGAAGAACGCAAGAAAGAAGAAACGTTGAGAGGCCTTCAGGACCAGGTCCGTGAGCTTAACACAGAACTCTCGGCAGCTGCCGCGGCAGCCAACAGGAGCTGGAAGGTCACAGCCTGGATCTTGGCCATTGTCTGCGCCGTGATCGTCATTTATCTCGGGGTCATCTACGGGAAACTCAAGGGCTACATCACACCAGAAGGACTGGTTGAGATGGCAATGGCCCCCGCCCGGGAGAAACTGCCCGATATTCAGAAAGCCTTGACCCAGAGGCTGAAGGACATGGCTCCTCAGGTCATGCAAGCCCTCGATGAGCAAATCGGGGATCCGAACGTGAGGATTCCCGAACTCAGGAAGACGCTTGCCGAGCAATTGACGGCTATGGCTCCGCAACTGGCAGATAGTTTGGAGCCGCAGCTTGTCCTGCTCAAAGAGGAGATGACCGCGCGCAGAGAAGAGCTCGCCGAGACATTGAAGGGTGAGGCCGATAACATAGCCGAGCAGATCAGGCCACAGCTTGAGGATCTCAAGAATAGAATTCCTGAGCTCACCCAGCAGTACAGCAAGACACTGACGGACATGGCGCCTGCGATGGCCGACAAGTTCCGCGACAGTGCGATCAGCTACCTGCCCCGGCTACAGGACAAGCTGCTGAAGATGACCGAGGAGGAATTGGCGGCGAAGAAACCCGAGCTGACCCGGATGGTTGACGACGCCGTCCAGACGCTCATCGACCAGCATGCACAGGATATAGCTACGCTCGACAGTGAGCAGTTGGCCGCTACTCTCGTGCCGGCTCTCGAGGAAGCTGCTGGTCCAGTGCTCGACGAGTTTTGCGCGGGCATTGACCTGGCAATCGTTAGCGTCAGGGACAGTCTTTCCGACCTGGTGCAGAAGTATAAGGCGGGTACCCTCACACGAGAGGAAGAGATCGAGCTGCGATACATTCAGCTCTGGAAGACCTACTGGAACGTGAGGATGGAGGAGAAGATAGAGTCGGTGCCTCCCCTCACGCTCTGATGGCTCGGTAGTTGGCCGCAAGGCATTCCTGTTGCTGGATGTTACCGGGCTTGCCCCGGTCTTGCTCCGGGCATCAAGGTGGGCAAGACCAGTGTGGCTTGGCGTGTATGTTGCTTATTTGAGGCCCCGTCGGTGAGTTTCCAACGCCGCGGGTCGGGACTTGGCGTTCCAGTCGCCGAACGGAGATCGCACGCTCCCAACCTCCAGTAGGTAGTCTGCGTAGGCAAATCGGCAGGGGCGATGTGTCAGGGCATGCACCTGAACAGTTGGCGTGCCATCTCGTGACCAGACGATCCCAAGACGGGCATCTCAGCTTCCCGAGGCCAATGCGCGGAGAAGATGCCATCTATGTCTCGCCGCCTGAGGGGCAGACATAGCCAAGCCATCCTGACCGCAGCAACTGCGTCCCACTTCAGCCCTGGCAGCGTCAAAGAGGCACCCGCGAATCCCGGTGTCGGGCTTTATGCACTTGCAGGCGTCTCACTCTCTTAGGGCTTCGCGATGGGCAGGCAGACGCGGACGGTGGTGCCGCGGCCAGGCGTGCTTTCAACCGCAATCGTACCCCCCTGATCCTCAATGACCCGCTTTGCTATGGCAAGGCCGAGGCCGACGCCCACTGTGCCTTTGGTGCTGAAAAAGGGATCGAACATCTTCTCTTGAATATCCGGCTCAATGCCGACCCCCGTGTCAGTGATCACGCTCACCGCGAACCCTGCTTCGCCGTCCGCGTCCCCTGGGTTTGCGGACGCCGTTTCCGCCGTGATTGTCAGGGTTCCTCCAAGGGGCATCGCTTCGTGAGCGTTGGCGCAGATGTGCAGCAGCGATGCCTCGAGGCTCTTGCGAGGACCCTCGATCGGCACATCCCGAGCAGCGACATTCATGACGAGCTTTAGATTGTCGGGGAGGAACTCTTCACACGCCGCCGCAACACTCTGCGCCAATGAGTTCAGGGTGAACCTTTGGGGGGGTTCGTCGCAGGGAGTAGCATACGACAAGAGCTTTCTTGTTAGGCTTGCGCCTCGCTTGGCAGCCCAGATGACCGCCTCGATCTCAGCAAGGGGGGCGCCCTTGTCTTGAAGCGATCTTTTCGCCAGTTCAGAGAAACCCAAGACCCCCGTCAAGATGTTGTTGAAGTTGTGCGCAACCTCCGCCGCCATGCTGTTGATGGCGCGAAGCTTTCCCGCAGCGTGTTCTCGTTCAGCACTGAGTTCCTGCTCAGCCGCCTGCTGCATCAGCAGGGCTTGTTCCTTTCTGTACCTGGAAACGCGGTAAGCCCAGTGGAAGCTGTACAGTGTCACGACCAGTGACCAGAGGAGAGTGGCCGGAAAGAAGAACGGCAGCAATCCTGCAACGATAGGTGGGCGGGCGAAATAGACCAGCATGTGAAGAGCTATGGCGGCCTCCAGAGCAACGGACTCGCAGAAGATCCTCCTGAAGGCAGACTCCGTCTTCTTGAGTTGCTCTTCATCTTGGGCGACCAACTTCCGCCACAGTGGTCCCATCGGGTTTCTCCCTATCTGCGGCGCTGGCGACACAGTGTGATCAGAGAGCGAGCCACTTGCATGTACGCGGGGGGGCAGTCCACACCACTTCACAATACTGCGTGGCTTTTCACTTGCCGTTGAGATCGGCAGGGCGTCACCTCAGGTCTCCTCCTCGCCCCCAAGCCTGTTGATATCCGCCGCCCGTCGGAAGGGAAGCCTGTGGATCAAGTACGATACAGAGACATCCTTCGGCAGGGTCTCGTCCACTCTATGCATGAGCCCGATGAACAACAGTCCTGTGCAGTTATCGGAAAGAGTAGCGTTGATCCTGTGACGTATGTATTCGTCCCGTCGAGCCAGCAATTCCTTCCCCTTGGTCTTGTATGCCTCAAGGGCCGCCTGCCGTTTCTCTCCTTCTGGCGCAGTAAGCACACCCCGCACGAGTTCGTGCTCCTCGAGGAGGACTTCCGGTGCCTCCGTCCCGACGAGGGTAGCCCCCTCACTAACGAGCCACAACAGTAACGCGTGATTCTGGCTGCCCTGACGCGCCAGGTCAGTCACTATCTCCGACTCCTTGCCGCAAACTGGAAGTCCGTCCTGATAGAGATAGGTACGGGCATACTCCAGATGGAGGCCAGCGATGCGCTCTCGCAGACCCTCCCAAAAGCCGCCGATGACCGCATTGTGGTCCTCCCACTCCTGCTCTCCATACCTTCGAAGGAACTCCGCCTTCGCGGCTGGCAACAGCGAACCCATGTCGGCCGCCGTGTGAACGATCGGTATGTAGATCAGTTTCCTCATTGCTCCCCGCCGAGCGCGATCTCCTGCCTCAGGCTGAGGCTGTCGGTAATGACCTCCTCGAGAAAAGAGATGTCAAACGGTTTGGTCACGTAATCGTAAGCCCCGAGGCGCATCGCCTCGCGGGCCGTATTCACAGCCCCATAGCCGGTCAGCACGATCACCACCAACGCCGCATCCGCCTGCAACAGACGCTCCAGGGCTTCCAGGCCACTCAACCCAGGCATCATCAGGTCAAGCAGAACAACATCAACCTTTTGGCTGGAGACGGTGGCCACAGCCTGCTGTCCGTCGGAGACAGTCAGGACGCGGCGCCCTTCCGCGCGTAGTGCAGTCTCCAGGAAGGTGCGTACGGAGGGGTCGTCGTCCGCGGCGAGAATGGTCGTCTCTTGAAGCACAGGACATTCGGTAACCATCTGCCTCCTCCATCGTGTATTGTTGTTTCTTTCGGATTGCGGCCATCTTGTGATAGTCCTGCTCTCGATAGTCGCCTCAGCCGGAGGAACGCCGCACCCTGGCGGCATGGCTCTCACGGTGGCATCTTTTCGTAGCCTCCCGCTCAAGCGGAAGCATCGATCACTTCCCCCTGCCGAGTGCGCACATGGCTGCGCGCTTCCTCCAGTTGCTCGACCACTTCAAAAACGTCCCTCTCTTTGGCCGCCCAGCGCGCAGTCATGGCATCGGCAATCCTGCGCAGGTGCGCCACAGTTGCTTTGTCGCCTTTACTCAGCAACCACCTCAGGGCAGCTCTCAGCTCGTGCTCCTCGATCTCATAATCCCTGAGGAGGTCAATCACCTGTCGCTCGCGGCTTCTTTCGCGCGTGAGGATGTCTTCCTGGGTCTTGCCCAGGTTGGCGACGTCGCACGCCCCCTCCTGAGCAACGATCTCACGAAGTCTCGCGATCATCTCCTGCTCTTCGGCACAGAAAGCCTGGAGGTGTCTCAAAACTTGTTGTTCGCGTCCGGCATGCGCAGCGACGACATCACCGATGATCTCGTCAAAATCGCTGCCGGGGCGGTCCTGTCCCTTGGCCATGTCGTCCCGCACAATGGGTAACACCTTCTCCACATCCCGCTGGTAAGATCGGACCAGGTCGTACGCGCGCCCCATCATGCTGGAGATCGCACTCACGCGCATTTCGTAGGCGTCAATGATGCCCGCGGCAGCGCGCTGGAGGTCTTCACGCGCGTTCGGAAGGCCATCTACCGCCACCCCTGAAATCATTCTTCCCCCTTCAACACGGATGGTCTGGCACGTCCGCATCGTAACGGCAGAGTTCAAGTATCTCGCCGTGAGACTCTGCGGGTGGTCCCCCCATTTGCTGCCCCTGTCGTTCCAGACGCCCCTGCCGGGTGTTACCCGTTTCGATGTGCCATTAGCCGTACGACGGCCAAGCACCGGCCGCTCGTGCGGCCAGACCATCATTTTCAGGGCAATGGCAGTGGAAGATCGCCCTTAGCGCTTCAGCGCGGCCTTTCTCAATCAAACAGGCAAAGCCGGCCATCGCTCCCATGCAGCCTTCGGCCCGTTCAGGCCTGCCAACCGACACGCTCACAGTGACTTGGACGCCGCACTCCTCTCGGGTGCGGACTCGGTCAGCCTTTTGGCGCAACGTGTCACGCGACCCTTCTTCCGGAGGGGGACACGGCGCCGCAGTCTGCTCGTGGACTATAGCCACCAGGCCTCTCTCCGCGAGCCTGGAGACTGCAGCGCCGGTCATGCCGGCAGTCTTGAAGTGCGCCGGTTCACCTGTTGCCACAGAGTATATGTATGGGGCGAGACAATCCGACTCAGACGCCCCGCTAGACTCCAATGAAGACGATGACTGGCAGGTTCCGTCTCCTTCCCGTGTCACTGAATGCTGCTGGCCGAGCAATGACAGAAACGCATCGATCTCCCCGTGGTCCGTTCGAACGCCGGTGGCCGACAGCACCGCACGTAGATTGCCAGGTGTGATCGGCTTACCTGCCGACTTCAGCATTAGTGCCGCATAGATCAGGCTCATCTCGTCTGTTCTCGTCTGCCCGCTTTATCGCTTGCAGCCCGTCGGCAGCTTCACCATCGCTTCGTCCTTACCAACTTCGTTGCCTGCGACACGGCCCTCTTGCCACGTGAGATCCGGATGGCTATTCACCCTCGCTCAACCTTTTGCTCTTGCACGACGGTAGACTTCCACCCAACTCCTTACACGGCTGCTGCCTGACATGGTTGGGCTTGGCGCACGGAGGCGCCGAAGGAGAGGAATCGCCGCACAGAGCTTGCTCTCCCTTCGGGGTAACTGTGAATAGACCGGAGTCTTTGAGGTCCAGATAATCCTTGCTTGCCAGGGCCAAACACACCAGTCCCGCGTGACCCGGCTCTATCCCCAGTCTGCGACTGATGGCTCGGCATGACGCTTGCCCCCCAAGGCTTTGCACAGTCTGAAGCGTCTCTCTGGCCGTCCCACTCACACCCATAGCCTGTGCCTCCTCTTGTCCATTAAGCTCTGTCAATACCTCGCCGTCGCGTGCTGCTCGCAGTTGGGCGGCTCGGCTCTCTGTCGGGCCGGCAGTCTCCAGACTGCCTTTCCCCCCTCCGCTCCGAGCCGCTTCCTACCCCGGAGGAATTCGGTGGCACTGATCTCACCGTTCTCCAGTTTCCTCCAGAGCTCAGCGCGCTTCCTGACGGGGCGCTGGTTCTGCCCTGCTACGGCCTCTTGGTAACCTTCGGCTGTCCCGCGTTCCATTGGCGGCGCACCCACCACTCGCAAGCTCTCCAACCAAGCTGGTGGGCTTGCCGGACGCATTTCGCGTGGGCGGCTCGACCGCAAAGGTGTTCCAAGGAATTCGTCTGACCAGTCGGCAGCGCTCACGCGGGAACACCGTGCCAACGCAAGCGACCTCCTGGAGCGTACCTGCGATACCGGCCTGAGATCGACCGAACCGGCGGTGAATTGACAGGCTTCAGGCAAGTACCGGCGCTGGAAGGCCGGTGACAAACCAGTTACTGCTGGCGCAGGCGTGTCGGTGCCTACACGTTCTTTCCTCGTCGGGGCAAAGCTGTCTGTCGCAACCGTATGGAAATCTTCGCGTGTGCTCACGGCAGGTCTCCCGCTTCTGCTCAGCTCTTCTGTTCCTCGATTCCAGGCATTCCCGCGATCCATAACAGGGTTCCGATTCCGGGCGCGGGGGCGCCCCGCAAGAGGCGCCCGCCACGCCCAGCCCCCTGGAAGGCAATCAGGCGGCAAGATACACCGCGCCCTCCTTCCCAATCGTATTGTCTGCAATCGTTTTCCAGGCAGCGTGGATAAGACTGCCCGACCTTTCCGGTCCCGATTCCTCTGGCAGCGCCGTCACCTCGATTCCCTTTTGCCCGTCTGCGTGCGCTGCAAGCTGCGTGCCAGCATGGGGACGACGCATCCGCCCTTGTTATAAGACCTCGCCGGCCAACAACATGGACTCGGGGGCAAAGGCGGGGCCACGACGCGAGGACAGCCAGAGGGGAAAAAAGGCGATGGAAAGGCTTCCATATGGTATGGAAGGAACGCCATAGGTGGAAGGCGCGTGCGCTGCCCCGTTCCCCGGGAACCTATTGATGGACAACACGAGAGCGAGACCCCGTACCCTACAACCGAAACGCCCCTCTACAGCTCAATGCCGTATTGCTTGACCTTCGTATGAAGGGTCTTGTAGTCGACCTGCAGCACACGCGCAGCCTTTGCCTTGTTGCCGTGAGTCTCCCTGAGCACTTTTGTGATGACTTCCTGTTCGACTTGCCTGACGGTGCGCCGCACAATCTCCTTCAAAGGAACACCTGAGTCCAATTCCTTGTCGGGCTCATGCTGCTTGGCGCTGGTTCTTCCAGGCGCATCCAGAATGCCCAAGTGACTCGGCGTGATGTAACTGTCAGCCATAAGCACGGCCTGCCGGATAGCGTTGCGCAACTCCCTGATGTTCCCCGGCCACGCACAGGAAAGGAGAACTTCCAAGGCGGCATCCGAAAACCCCCTAACATCCTTCTCGAGCTCGCTATTGGTCAAGTTTAGGAACCGCTTGGCCAGGAAGATGATGTCTTCCCGACGCTGCCGCAAGGGGGGCACGATTATGCTGAACTCATTCAACCGGTAGTAGAGATCCCGCCGAAAACGCTTTGCCTGCACCACGGAAGCAAGATCCTGATTGGTGGCCGCAAGGATGCGGATGTCCACCGCCACCGGCTTCTTTCCCCCGATGCGCCAGACCTTCCTCTCCTGCAGGGCTCGCAATAACTTAGGTTGTACATTGGGCGGCAGATTCGAGATTTCGTCAAGGAACAACGTGCCCCCGGAGGCAATCTCAAACTTGCCGTGCTGGACTCGATCCGCCCCCGTGAATGACCCTTTCTCATGTCCGAACAGAGCGCTCTCGATCAGCGTTGGCGGGATTGAGCCGCAGTCCACGGGCACAAACGGGCCATTGGCTCGGCGGCTCAGACCATGGATGGCCCTGGCTACCATTTCTTTCCCAGAACCAGTCTCGCCTTGGATAAGCACCGTGAAGTCGGTAGGAGCCACCAGCTCCATCTTGGCGACCACTTTCCCCACCAAGTCGCCCGAGCCCATGGCTTCTTCAAGAGAGAATCCGCTGCCCACGGAGGGATGAAGAAGGAAGTCGTCGAGATCGATGCGGCGCCTCTTCAAAGCCGAACGAATGGTGAGAACCAGTTCGGCGTTCTCAAAAGGCTTGGCGAAATAGCCATACGCCCCGTTCCTCATAGCCTCTTGCTCAAAGCCCGGTCCCCCGAAGGCTGTTATCAAGATAACCGGCATGCTCGCATCAAGTCTCCTGGCCTCTTTCAGCACCTCCATGCCGTTCTTGCCTGGCAACCTGACGTCGAGGATCACCGCGTCCACTAATTCCCTCCGCATGATCTCGAGCGCATCTTTGCCGTCCCCCGCCTCGAGCGGCTCAAACCCTTCCTGCCTCAGGAGGTGGGAAACCATGCGGCGGACGTCTTCCTCATCATCCGTGATCAATACGCGGGAACGACTCAAGCCACCCTTGTTCACTGGTGTCCCCTCCTTGTTTCTTCCCGAACGTAGGACACGCCTATCCCAGCGCTCCCCGCACTCAAGCCTCCTCCCCCTGCGTCCGGCGTGTCACAACGTCATTGCACCTGAACCGCCGAACCTACCCCAACCCGACCGTGCAACATCCATCGTCGCCCACTCGGGAATCCGTAGGGATACACAAAGAACGGCCGTTTGTCAAGCGGTTTCTGATTGCTCTCGATTTCCCTGGAATCAACCGGGACTCCGGCAAAACTCGCCATTGCCATGCAAGACGGCCCAAACACCCTGAGAACACCAAATCCAACAGAGGCGACTCTTTCACAAGCTACTGATTTCATGGAACATCTCTTGGCTTGCATTTGGGTGAAGGCGCTGTTCTCAGGGGCGCCGGAACCGCGCCTGATGGCTCAGGCAGAAGCTGCGGCTGGCTGGATTCCGCCCTGCTGGCCAACAATGCGGTGGCCGTTGCGATGCTTCTTGTCTTTTTGCTGCTGCTTCTCTGCGAAGTAGTCTCGGCGGGGAAGAACCCCGTCGACGAACTGGAATGGCACTCCCCTGCTGAGTGCGAAGAGTGCACAAGGACTCAGGACGGGAGCAAGGAACGCGCCTGAGATCAGTCGCCCACGGAGGGAACGGTGGGACGTTTTCGTGGCCACAGACCGGGAGTTTTACGAAGGTCAATGAGGACCACTGCAGGGCGCAGCTTAGGAATTCCCCCAACGGACAAGGCGATGCATGCTATCCAGTGAGCTCAGGCCCAGGCAGACCACGAGGGCGTCGGAGCCTACGTCGCGCCGTGGCTGCCATATTGGGGGCGGCAGACAGGCGGCCTTCACAAGCAGACTCACCACTGCAGCCCCATCCGGCAGAGCGCGCGTACACTGGGAACCGGCTCCCCCTGGGAAGACATGGGGGCCCGCACCATTGCGCCGCGGACAGTGACTGCCACAGACAGGTCTACTAAGCCAAAGCGGACCAGCTACCCTGGCATTGCAGTCTCATCTCAGCTGGACCAGGTTGCCGTCAGCGTCTGAGTTGCGCCGTAGCTACCGTAGTCTGCCTGGGTACTTCCGGCGTTCGACGCCCGAACCTGGAGCGTGACGTCCACTGCCCCGTCACCCGCAACGTGCGTGACGGCAGAGCCCGTATCGATGAACGAACTGTAGACCGCGTAAGGGACGTTGGCACCGCCGGTCTCGGTCAATCCGTCATGGTCATACAGCAGGCCGTATTCGGTGTAGAGAGTGTCGCCGCCCACCTCCGACAGTTCTGCGTCAGTGCCGTTATCGGCGGTGATGGTGACGTGCCCGTTCGTATAGAGCGTCTGCGTAGAGCTCCCGGTCAGCACATCCGTCTGGTGGGTCATCGTCCCCACGTCGATGGCGGTAAAATCGGCGGCCCACTCCATGATCTCGCTTACCGTCGCCGAGATGATGCACGTCGCAGTGCTAGCGGGCGGCTGAGCCAAGATGCTGCCTGCAAGCAGTGTACAGAACACCGCAGTTCCTACCAGAATGCGCCTTTTCATCTTCGACTCTCCTTTCTGTCCGCGGCACGTCATATGCGCGGTGCCGCCGAACGTTGGGGCAATAGTCTGCCCTGCTGTCGCTCAGGCGCCAGTGTCCTCGGCGAGCGCCTTGCCATTGCTGCAGGGACTATCACACAGGTAGTCTCCAAACCATACGGCAAATCCCATTCGTGTACCAGACATGCGTCAAGTCCAGAACCCAGAAGAGAACAGGCAGCCGCACGGACACGGCTACATCCAGAATGTAAGCGAATCATGTCCGGGATGCGCCTGCACAATCAAGCCGATCTGACTGTCAAGCGCTCCATGCGCGCTGGAGGGCCGGGTTCCGCATTGTCATCCTGCCCAGCTCGCCGTAAGCGTCTGCGTTGCCGCGTAGGAGCTGGCGTCTGCGACATCTCCGACGTTCATAGATGCCCGGACGTTCAAGGTCACTACCACATCTGAGTCAGCGCCGACTTTCGTGATGGTGACGTGAGTGCTGATGAAAGACCCATACGACGTATAGCTAACGTCTTCCCGACCGGTGGCGCTCTGGCCGTCGCCGTCGAACTCCAGGGCGTACTCGGTGACCAAGTAGTCGCCGCCTGGCTCTGTCAACCTTGCACCAGTGCTATTGTCAGCAGAAAGGCTGACATCGCCCGTCAGAATCAGGCGCGCCGTTGAGCTGCCTTCCGGCGTTTCACTGCGTTGAGCGATGCTGGCAAGTGTAATGGGCCCGAAGTTGCTCTCCCAATACATCTCGTCCTGCGCGCCGGCCATCGAGCAGTGGGCAAGCCAATACCCTGCTATGGCCAGAGCAATGATCTTGCGAGCACTCATACATTCATCCGAGCAATCGGACTATTCGTCTCTTTCTGGTGCTGCACCGCTCGCAATGGGCTCGGCGACGCCTTTGCGCCTGAGGTCCGAGCCTGCTGGATCGAGCCCTTCCGGGCTGTCCTCTCGCTTCAAACCAGTCAGCTCTTTATCCACGTTGATCAGAGAATGTGTTTCGGACAGGGGCGATTCGCCGTCCTCAATGAGGCGCGGAGTGATAAAGATCACGACTTCCTTCTCTTCGGTGACGGACTTCGTGGACCGGAACAGATAGCCCAGAAGCGGGATTGAGCCCAGCAGGGGCACGCGCTTGACTTCGTCTCGGTTAACGGACTCGATCAGGCCGCCGATCACGATGGCGTCGCCGTCTTTCACTCGCACCCGGGTCTCGGCGGTTCGGCGACGCACAACAGGCAGGGTACCCTGGACGCCATTGTCACCCGAAACGTCTCCGGGGCGGCTCGTCACTTCGCTGACCTCTGTCGAGATGTGAACGGTGATGTCGCCGTTTTCGCCAACTTGCGGCGTCATCTCCAGAATGACGCCCGACCTGATCACCTGCAGTTCGGTCCGCAGTAACTCGCCGTTGATGTCGGTAAGGATGGTGAAGTACTCCTCGCGAGTCACGTTCATGGTCGCTTTCTCGCCGTTCAGGGTCGCCACGCGGGGGCGCGACCGAATGGCAGCCGAGCCCTCCTTGACCAGCGTACGCAGCTTGACTTGGAGCAAGCTGAAGGCGCGCTCATTAACGCTCGTCAGCCGGAGCAGGCCCTCGAAGACATCCGGAGTCTGCGCCAGCACGAGTCGCGAGTCGCGCCCAGAGACCTCCCAGTCAATGCCGAGCTCGCTCCCCGCCTCCTGGGAGAGTTCGACAACCAGGGCCTCCAGCACAATCTGGCGTGGGGGAACGTCCAGGTTGTCGACCATCTGCAAGATGCGGGTGGCGTAGTCAGGAGGAGCAAAAACGAGCACCTCTGTGGAGCGCTCCCCACTGCTCACGTAGGGCTGCAGCTCCCGCGGCAGGGAGTCCCGCACATGCTTCGCGGTGACGTACCGCAAGTAGATGCGCTTGCTCTCCGCAAGCTCAAAGAAACTCGGCGTTCCCGGCTTTCCTGTTCCAACAACGTAGAGGCCCCCGGCCGGGTCGACTTGCCGTATGACTAAGCCCTGACCGGCCGCCACCCGGCGCAGGCACTCGTCCAGCGGCAGTTCATTCGCCTCCAGCGAGATGAGGGTATCCGGCACGGAGGGGTCAACACCGATCGTGACTCCCGCCTGCATGGCGATATCACGCAGAACTTGGTGCAGCGGGACGTCCACCCAGACATTGTTCACAGACCTTTCCGCCGTCGAGGGCGGCACGTCCGGCAAAGCGGCAGCACCGGGAATAGCCAGGACGGTCAGAAGTACTATGAGGAACCAGACTCCAACTGCCTCACGACTGTCTCTCAGTCGAAACATTTCTCTGTGCTCACTCTCGCACGGTTAGAAAAACGGGCACCTCACAACAGCCGTTCCTCTCCTCGTCAATCAGGCCACCCCTTTCGAAATCTACCAGCAGGCGGCCTGCGTATTCGTCTGGGCGGGCGCCCCTCGGCACGGCGAAGCGGCAGACGAGAGAGCGCCGAGTCCCGGGAGCAAGTGCGAACGCGGACGGATCAAGTTGCAGCCAGCCGTCGGGTATCGTCTCGTGCTCCAACCGGGCCCCCAGGCTCACCGTCGATGGACTGCTGTTGGCAACCACAATGGCGAGGGTAGTGAACCGGCCAGCACTGGTGGTCAGCCGCATCTCCGAAGGCTCGACCTTCACTCCCGGCGGATTAGCCTCCGCACTCCGGCTCTTCCAGAGACCTGCCAACTCGTCAGTCAGTGTGAACTCCGTCTCCGCGAAGCCCATGCGACCTGGGTGGTCTGTGGCCGCCAGCACACAGCGAGCCACATACGTGCCCGGTTGAAGAGGGACGCCCAGCACACCCTCGAAGAACCTGGAATCACCAGGCAGCACCCTGCTTCTCGGAGCCGAGAGCGGGACGCTCGCCACCTTCCGGCGGCCGTCCAGATAGAACGTGACAATTCCCGAACCCAGGAAAGAGAACTCCCCTTCGTTCATTACATCCACCACAACTCGCAGTGACAGGCTGGCCTCCTCCTCATCCTGTGACGTCCCCTCACTCAGCGCGTCAAAACTGGGAAGGACAACCTTCAACGATCGAATGCGGGGTCGCACGACGTAGCCCTGGCGAACAACCCGAACGAAGACTCCAGAGGCAGTCCGGAGGACCACATTCACCCCCGGTTGGGTCTTAGGGGGGCCGAACGTCATCATCACCGCGGCCCAATGATCGCCGCCGACACCGTAAGGCACGGACACCTCGCCCTTAACCTGGTGTGCCTCGCCAGGCTCCAGCACCAATCTGTCCGCGTCCAGCCGGACCCAGTCCTTGGCGGACCGAGCGTGTGCCGTCTCGGGACCAAACGCAATGGCGCCTTCTGGCGAGACGGCGAAGTCTACCACCTCCAGCCGCACCTCCTCGCGGGAAGGATTGAACCCCCTCTGGACATTCGTGAGCTCGATGAAGAACGTGGACTCTCCGCCCGGCTGGACACTGACCTCCTGCTGCAGGGGAGACACGGCCACGCCGGCATGCGCCACTGGGAAGGAAACGAGGCAGAACACGATCGCTACTCTCGCCGCGACCTTTATAATGCATGACGATCGCAAACGCACTCCCCCTCTCCGGCAATCTCTTTCACTGGAGCAAAGCGCGACTGCCGCTCCCCCGTACCTCACACAACTCGCTGCACTGCGGGCCAATAATGAGACGCAGATCGGCACAACGCTGATGAGCACGGTCAGAGCCTCTGCAACTCAAGATCTCGATCAGCGGGTACTCGGGCACCCGCTGCGTTCGACACGTCAGCCCGTAACGTGGAACTCGCTGCTCTACCGGCCCAGATACGGCAACATTATAGGTTGGCCCGGAGGCCGAAGTCACGACAAGGAGCTCTGGCCGGCAATCGGCCAAGGGGACTCCTGTGCTCCAAGGGGCACGTTGAGAGGACAAATCACCCTCTCTCTTGTTGGCTTCTCGCGCCTTCCATGGCCACCAAAGCGCCCATGGCGGCGTACCGGGGACTGGGCGTTGCCCACCAGCCCCTGGGCCCCAGAAGCGCCCAGGCGCCTGCTCAGCCACCGAAATTGTTGCCGAAAAAAGCGCCGGCCTGCACTGTCGTTGGCGCTCTTGCAGGCGCTCTGCCGTCGGGGCACAGTTCTGTGAGCAAAATGCCCGATTCGCGCGGCATGGGCGAGACTGGCGGGCGTGGGCCACTCTATCCTCATTGTCCTGCCTCAGTTTCCCGCGCATGCGCGACTGCCTGGCGGCGCGCCGGAGGCAAGGCCGAGGCGGCCAGTCTGGTCAACGCACCGTTCTCGAATGCACCCCAAACGATACGCTCTCCTGATTTCTACAGTCGAACTCCACGGTTGCTCCGCACTTCGGGTTGCACTCCCGCGCCTGCCTTGGCCGAGACTCTGTGATTCTCCATTGAACAACGCCCACTTGGCTAACGACTCTGACGTAGACCTCGGAATAAACCATTGGCAAGCCCCGCATTGACTCATGGCGGGGACGTCCATAGAATGATGACCTGCTCAAGCCCGATGGACGAGGTTCCGGCGGCGACTTATGCCGATCAGTGCAAGACGCCATGATAAGAGCGTTCGCTTGACACAACATCCTGATGCATAAGTAGTTGGGCGCGAACTGTTCCCCCATCCGGCGGTGTCACATACGCCACTCCGAACCGGGTTTGGGGTCCTAGGCGGATCGGCCCAATCGATGACGGGAGGATCACCAAATAGCAGAACAAGCTGTTCCACACGAACAGTCAGCCACTGGCGTGGTTCGCGTAGGTTGGCTATGTTGTGTGGGTAGCCAATGACCTCATACGTAAGAGATATCGTGGATTTCTTCGTCGCGAATTTCCCCAGCGCCAAGGCTCTCGCGGTGGGTTGTCCGGTGGCATTCCTCTGGGCCGTGGCGTGCCTGATGTTTGCCGGGTTTCTGAAAACGCGCGGGAATTGGAAGACCGGGTACACGCGGAAAGTCATTCATTCTCTCATCTTTGGCTCCGTGGTGGTAGTCCACTGGATATGGGGGACTCCCGGTGTATGCGTGTTTGGGGGGATGACGACTCTGGCGATCGCGTATGCGCTTCTCAGGGGTTCGGGCCACTTCATGTATGAAGCAATGGCGCGGGAGAAGGATGCGCCGAGGCGCACGCACTACATCGTTGTGCCCTACTTCGCGACGCTAATCGGGGGGCTGCTCAGCAACATCTTCTTTCCTCGTGCCGCCGTGTTCGGCTATCTTGTGGCTGGGCTCGGGGACGCAATCGCCGAACCCGTGGGAACGCGTTTTGGCAAACACCAGTACAGAGTGCCCGCCGTCCGCGGCGTGCGGGCGGTCCGGAGTCTGGAAGGTTCCAGCTCTGTTCTGATTGTGTCGGCACTGGCTCTGATTGTGTGTCTGGCCCTTTCGCCTCAGTTCGCGCTGTCGTGGAGATCCCTGCTCATCGTTGTGCTGATAGCTGCGATTTCGACGCTGGTCGAGGCCGTCTCGCCTCACGGATGGGACAACGCCACGATGCAGGTAGTCCCGGCCTTGCTGGGGACCGTCCTCTTGTAGACGTGCGGACGGACGCGTGATTCAGGACTGAAATAAGATGTGGGAATTCGGTTTACATAGTCTCTTCAGCGAATACGGATGGCAGTTCCTCAGACGGGTAGCCGTGCCGCATCCCGCGAGGACGGCAAGGGCCGTCCTTGGCTGCGGCACTCTCGACTTCTCGGGCGACATGACTGCAACATCCGACGAGGCGCTTGGCCGGAGCTTCCCAGGCGCGCGATCGATAGTCGGGGTCGGTTTCTGCCTGAAGCCGATGAATCCGCCATGCCCATCGGGCAGGCCAAACCATGACTGCCATTACCTGGAACACCTGCTCCATTCTGGAGGGCCAGACATTCCTCTATGCTGTCGACAATGCACAATCAGGGAGATCGGGATCATGACCCTGAAAACAGGCGCCGCTTTCTACATTATGACTTCTGCCAAGGAGATTCTGTTCGACGTGTTTACGCCGGCGCTAGATGAGGGAAGATTCTCCTCAGGGCTTTTTGTGCTCTGTCGCTATTCGCTGAGGCCATTTGCAGTCGGTCTGTTGGCGTCGGGCATTCAGGGGTGGCTGTTCCCGTTTGAGAGGGGCGATTGTCGGGACTACAAAACATGGCTTCAGGCGGATCGCGGGATTAAGGAGGAACAGACAGAAATCAACGAACCGAACCAAAGAACAATCAGAGCCCTCCTCGCGAATACGGCGAAAAAGCCAACGCCCGACACTCAATTCGAAAGGCGGGGCAACGTGCTTTACCCCCGCATAGCGCCTAACAATTCGCTCCAGCGGGCTGAAGTCGCTGAGCTTTAATGTTGGGTGCCACACGACAGCGGCACCATTACAGAAAGGAACATGATGCCAGTATACAAGAAACCAAAACCCATCCGGTTCGCGCCGGAGAGACCCGTCGAAATGCACTTTCACGACAGCGACGAGACCTGGCTGATTATGGGCGGCAAGGCCATGGCCCACATGGTTGATCGTGAGGGCAACAGGCGCGACTTTGAGCTGGAAGAGGGAGATGTCTGGATGGTCGAGGCCGGTGTTGAGCACGGCTGCGATCCCATAGCGCCGGAGGTCCTCATCTTCCCCTTCATGGGTACCATCCCGGAAGGGTCGCACACTCCCGGCCACCATTATCTCGAGAAGGAAAACTACATGCCGACCCTCCTGGTAAGAAAGGACCCGCTCGTGAGGGGGAGACGTCCAGATGCGTAAGACCGCCCTGGAATTCGTCTCAAGGGGAGAACTGGCCCTTCGGGATCTGGGCGACCCGCCCCGGTTGGGTCCGTCCGAACTGTTGCTGGAAACAGTCTATACCGGAGTCACAAACGGCACCGAACGGCACGCCTTCCTAACAGAGCACAGATTTGGTGGGGGACAATTCCCAAGCCGGCATGGTTACCAGCACGTGAGCAAGGTTGTTGCTGCTGGGAGCGAGGTTTCTCATTTCGGGATAGGCGACTGGGTTTTCTGCGGCAGGTATGTCGGCCACAATGGCTGGAACGTCGTCAATGAAAACGCGCTACTGCTCAAGCTGCCGGCAAATATGGACCATAGGTACTGCGCATTATTCGGCGTGGCAGGGGTGGCATTGCGAAGCGTTCGCCGAACGGGGGTCGGCCCAGGGGCTAACGTCTGGGTGGCGGGCCAGGGGCCGATCGGGCTTTTCACAGCCCAGGCGGCAATGGCCGCCGGGGCAAGGGTCACTGTGACAGACAGAGTCGAGAAACGCCTGGACATAGCGAGGAAATGCGGCGCGCATGTCGTCTTGAACGCCGCCGACGAGGACACGGAGAGGCTCCTCAAAGAGGGCGGCCCCTATTACTACATCTATGACTGTTGCAGCGCAAAGGATCTGCTCTTCGATGTGCATAGCAACAGAATGCTCGCTCGCGGCGGCACTATTGCCATGACGGCGGTACGCGACACCGTAGGCTATCCCTGGAGCCTTCTGCATGGCACGGAGGCGCGAATCACGACCTCCTGTCATTTCGACGCAGATGATTTGCAGGTACTCCTCTTTCTATACCAACAGGGGCTCATGAAGATCGAACCGATGGTTTCACACTTTGTCTCGATCGACGAAGCCCCCAGGATATACGACATGCTTGCCCATCAGAGGAACGATCTCCTGGGGGTGATCTTCGACTGGACTGGGAACACGTGAGCCACGAGAAGAAGAAGGCCCAACAATGCCTTCCAGAGGACGCGGCTATCGCGCCGAAACATGGGGTTGAACGTTTGGGCCGACTGCAAGTGGTCAGCCGCGCTAACCTCGAGCTTCCACCTACCTTCCGAACGCCGTTCAACCCCGCCAGGATGGCGGCGGTGGAACTAATGTCGGCCGCCGTGAGATGCAGGATCCGTCATGCTTTGAAAGTCGCTTCCGCAGCGCCCGGTACGTTGGAGCCGGCCCTGCGGCCTCGCTCGAGACCTTTCTGCTCCGAGTTCACCGTAAAATCCTCAACTGCGCGGGCTCCGAACTGAATCACTTGCCAGGGCAGTGGGAATCGCCCCGCGATTTCGCCACACTCGGATACTCCAGCCGATCCATCAAACCCACCTGGTGAGCGTGATGGAGGAAGCGCACCAGCCCTCGGTACGCGATCGCCAACGGCTTGGTCTCATTGGGCGGACTGGGCCAGAATGAGGTGTCGATCAGCTCATCCAGGCAGGTCATGCCGACGTCGAGGAACCTCTCGTCGCCAGTCTGTTCATAGCCGATTGCCATCACCATGGGGGCCATGATGGTAGAGACCGAGGCGCCTTCGCCGTGCGCCTGTTCAAGCGCCTCTCGTACCTTGCCCAACAGCTGTATGAGCCAGGTCTTGAGGTCTTCCCGGCCGCTCCGTCGCTGGTAGAGATCCGCGCCTTCGAACGCGCAGGACATGACCACCAGATTGCGGGCCAATGCATGCTCAAACCCTGGCGGCTGCTCGTAGCCCATGAAGTACTGGAGGATCTCCTCGAGCTGGCGCACAAACCGCGGCTCCTGCGTGATGTCCGCCAGGTGCGCCAGCGCCAGTGTGGGCCAGCCCAGCTCCCGCGTGAAGCCCCAGAACGCCTGCCGCAGCTCTGGCACCGTCAGGTCTTCGATGATCCGGTCGCCCAGCGCGGTGGCCACCTCTAAGACATCAGGATCGCCGGTCATGCAGTAGTACTGCAGCAGCCCCTGCGTCCAGAAGTGGCTGGGGATTGAGCCGCTGCGGTTATGCCGGCAACTATGCTGTGGCGTGCCGTGGTGCTGTTGGCGGTCGTCGTGGTAGTGGACGAAATCTACCTCGATATTGTGGCGGACAAACCAGCGAGCCAGCGTCCACAACTCGGCCCGTCCGGTGCGCATGATCTCGGTGCACAACGCGAAGATGGCATCATATTCGTTGTTCGTCCACACCGGCTCGTAGAGCTGCGGGAGCGCCCACTCTGCGAAGGGCGAATGAGGGGCGGCCAGGAAAACCCTCGGCAGGGCCGGCGCATTGCGCTTCAGTGGCATATTGTTGGCGATGGGAATGTATGTCCGACAGTACCCTGAATCAATGGTGTCGCCCAGATCGAACATGTCCTGCGGCGTACTAGGGTTGACCAAGCGGTGCAAGTACTTCTCGAAACGCACATTCGCGGCCGGCGCCATCAGGCGGTCGGCCTCGAACTCGCCGCACCGGCGCATCCACGCCGGATCAACCACCGCCCGGCCCTCATACAAGGGTCCGTCCAGTAGCTTCTCAACCTGACCGGGACTCAACTGCGGCTGATCGCTGAAGGCCACCGTGATCACCTGTCGCCGCGAACGCCCCTGGGGAAGCGTCAGGGTGCCGTGCGATGCCGGCCAAATCTCCAGCTCGAGCCTCGCACCGCTGCTGGCGAGACGCTTGGGGCGCATCTGCGTGAAATCCTGCATCCGAATGTACAGGCTGCGCTGGCCATCACCCACGCCCAGCCAGTCGGAGGTCGCGGTCAGCGGCGGCCGAAGATGAAGCGGATAGCGAGTGTCGTCCAGGAGCATTGCTGGATCCTCGACGTGCGGAGGGCCACACGTCTCGTCGGCGAGAATCGCCACCGGAGCCGGGTTGAACACCTCGCGGCGGATGTACAACAGCCCGTGGGCACTCTGCACGAAATGCCGCTGTGTCTCCTTTCCCAGGGCGACGTCCCATTCCATCGCGATCCGGTCAACGGCGATCTCCTCGCGCCCCGGTTCGAGATGGAAGAATTGATAGTCCATCCGCAGCACCGGCCAGCCTGCCCATAACTCGACGTCCAGGCGGTAGTTCAGCAACCGCTGCCCCGAGGGATCGAAGTGAGCCCCCGCCACCCTCACGCGCGTCCGCAACTTCGACTCCTCCACAACCCGGATCGTCCGGGATGCGTCGTATGTCGTGCCGGCTTGGTTCACGACGAACCGCAGGTCCTCCGGGCGTGGCAGGTACGCGTGCCGAAGCGCCATGATCTCCCGGACCGGGCCGGGGCCGGCAGCGCCGAGCGCCACTCGCACCAGCCCGTTCTCCAAGGTCGTTAGGTCGCCAGAGTGGGTCAATGTGACAGGGCTTGCCACTGCCGACCGCTGCCCGTACGGGTGGTCCAGGCTGACGCGATGCGGACCGCCTTCCGTCGATTGCAGCGCAAGCAATGCCCAGCGGATTGACCCATCTGGCCACATCACCAAGGGCCGGGCTGCGGCCACACAGGGTTTGCCGCTGGGAGCAGTTACGGCGAGTGACGAGAGCCCCACGACACTGCCCCGCTCGAACGGCACGCCGATCACAACCGGCAGGCCGCCGAATTCCTGGTCGCTCACCAGGACTTCAATGGAAGGTTCAACGAGGGACATCAGCCGTCTCCTTTCGGTTGCTGTTGATGCAACTGGCCACCTGTCCGAGGCTCAACCGCATTCCTGGTAGATGCCTCTGGTTCTCTGCACGTAGCACTGCCACCGGACAGGTCAGAACCGGTCACAGCGGGACGGGTCAAGGCCGGTTAGGCTTGTCGTGTTGGGTGATGTAGCGGTCATTACACCTATTCCTTCTCCGCTTTGCAAGCGGCTTTCTCGTCCTGCTTTGGCGCCGAGGGGACATCGCCGATCAGCTTCCCTCAGTCCTCGATCGGCCGGTTGGAGGTCACTAGCGTCGAGTGGTTCTCGTAACGGCGCATGATGATCTCGAAGAGGTGCTCCCCGGAGCGTTTGGGCAGATATCTCGGCTCTATGTCGTCAATCGGGAACAGGTCGGGCTTCAGGTGTTTCAGCAGGATGCGCTCTTCTCCGCCGAAGGCGCAGGGACGCGCGGCCCATCACCTGCTTGACATCCGTCGGTGCGTTGGATAGGGTACACGCCATTTTGAAAGAGAACCTAAGGAACGAGCGGAGGGCCTGAGATGCGCGAGCAGATTACATTGAGCGGCGACGATTGGTACCTCGGCCAGTTCGAGCCGGGCAAGGGCGAGTCCAAAGGCGCCCACGAGCCACGCTGTCCGTTGGGCGACGCGTGGATGCGTGCAAGTGTGCCCGGTGATGTGCACTCCACCTTGCTGGAGAAGGGCGCTATTCCAGATCCCCACTACGCAGACAACTTTGAGCGCGTCAAGTGGGTGCACGAATGCGAGTGGTGGTATCGAAAGCGTATCCATGTGCCCGCCGAATGGTTGGGCAGAGGGATGCATCTGCTGTTTGAAGGCCTCGACTACGTGGCCGATGTGTGGGCCGACGGTCACTACCTGGGACACCATGAGGAGATGTTCAACCCGGCCCGGTTTGACCTGAGCGCCCTTGTGGCGGCGGACTCCCCATGGCATGAGAACACTGTTCCGTCGTCCGGCATGTCGCCGACGCGTGAACTTATGATAGCTGTCCGCCTATCTCCGGCGCCTTCCGACCGGCGTTTGATCGGGGGCCGCAAGTGCAATCTGGCGTACGGTATTGACTACGCCCCATTGCTGATCACCGCCGGGATTTGGAAGGATGTGCGGCTGGTGGCCACAGATGGTGCTTACATAGAAGATGTCTCGATCCGCACGGGACTCGACTGGTCGGCGGCACGCAATGGTCTCCCGCACCGGGCCACTATCTGCGTGGGCGTCAAAGTTGCCAGCGACGGATCGGACCGCCACCCCGCCGCACCGTCAGCACGTCTGCGCCTATGGGGTGACGGGTTCGAGCAGGGAGAGCACAAGGTCGAGGTATCGTGTGAGCGCGGGCCGGACGGCAATTCATGGACAGCCACCGCGCAATTGATCGTCGAAGAGCCCCGGCTGTGGTGGCCGTGGGACTTGGGGCATCCCGACGTGTACCGATTGCAGGTGGATTTGCTCGATCCAGATGCAGACGGTGCGCTGCTTGACAGATGGGAAGGCAAGGTAGGAGTTCGGGAGGTGCGTCGTGGACCCAATGAGGGCGCACCCGATGGCGCCGAACCGTGGCGATTTGTCGTCAACGGGCGGCCGACGTTCATCCGCGGAGCGAACTGGACCAACGTCGACGCACTGCCCGGCCGTCTGAGCGAGTGTCGCTACAGGCGTCTTCTTGACATGGCACGGGATGCGAACATCAACATGCTGAGGGTACACGGTTGGCATCTGATGGAGACCGAAACTTTCTACCGACTCTGCGATGAGCTTGGGATTATGGTGTGGCAAGAGTTCGCTTTCTGCAATACCGATTATCCGCAAACGGAGGAATTCATCGAGGGTGCTGCCGAGGCGTGTGCAGTCGCCCTTCATGGGGTGCGAAACCATCCGAGCCTTACAGTCGTCGGAGCGGGGAATGAGTACGAGTATGAGCCGAACCGTGCCCTCATCGACCGGCTGGAGCGGGTCTGTCACGCGGAGACTCCCGACCGTATCTGGGCCACGGTCTCGGACGCGCGTCGGCACGCCAGAATCGAGAGTGACTATCACAACTGGGAAGTCTGGCATGAGTGGAAACCCGTGGAGCACTACTCCGACGACGAGTGCGTGTTCGTCAGCGAGTTCGGCCTTCAGTCTCCTCCGTCGCTGGAGTCCTTGCGTCGGTTCTTGCCGGAGGACCAACTCTGGCCTCCAGGGCCAGCATGGGAGGCGCATCTAGCGCAACTTGGCAAGCTCAAACACTACGCCGCGGCTTACGCCTATGGAGATACTGCGGCGGCAGACTGTTTCAACTCGATCGAGGATTTCGTGGCTGCTTCGCAGGCAGCGCAGGCTTATGGGCTGAAGTTCGCCGCTGAGCACTACCGGCGGCGCAAGCCGGCCTGCGGGGGTTGCATGTTCTGGCAGTTTAACGAGCCTTGGCCGGCAGTCGTCTGGAGCATTGTGGACTACTATCTTGAACCGAAAGCCGGCTACGAAGCTGTGAAAAGCGCCTATGCTCCCCTCCAGCTCAGTTTAACCCCCGCAAAGCGATGGTGCCGTTCAGGTGATAGGTTCTGTGCGCAAGTCTGGCTGGTGAACGATCTGTACAAGGAGTGGAGGCACTGCACAGCGTCTATCCGCCTTATTTCAGAGGGCCAATCGTCTCTCGTCTGGACAGCTCAAACGGACGTAGTGGCCGATTCTTCTCGGCAGTTGGGGGAGGTTTCCTGGCCCGTACCTGAAGGAGTTGGCGGCTTCCTGGTGGAGCTCGAGCTGCGGGACTCGCAGGACGAAGTGCTGACAACGAACGAGTATGCTTTCAAGGTGCAGCGTGGGGGCGGAGGGATGGGTTGAGCTCCTCAACGGGCGTGACTTCATCGGTTGGCGCACGTTGGGAGTGAACGCCCCGAGTTCGAGGGTAGAAGAGCCCAGCGGCCGGCAGGTGGCGGGCCACCAAGATCCGCGTTTGCTGGAACGCCGGCACCGGCAGTGCCTATTCCCCTTCCTTGTTCTCTCCGCCCAGGATTCCCTTAAGGGCACCTTTGGCCTTCTCCCCGACTCCCTTGGCGGCACCAGCGGCGGCACCCCCAACTGCGGAGCCGGCGTCTTTCACGGCGGCCCCGGCATCGCCGAGCATAGCCCCTGCCTCTTTAGCGAGCTTCTCGACCTGCTCCGTGGGCAGCACGTCCTTCGCTGCGTTCAAGATCGACGCGTACAGCGAACGGATTACGTCGCCCAGAACGTTCCCAACCGTCCTGCCGGTACCGTCTGCTGGTGCCAGATCCGTGATCTCCAGCCTCGGAAGCGGCACGCTCGCCGAGCCGGCCAGAGGAATGCCGGCCATCCTCACCTTGGCGTTGGAGATGACGATTCGATCGATCCGGATCTTCTTCTCTCTCTGCTTCTTGGCTTGCTCTTCGGTTGGCTTGGTCTCCAATCGCGCCAGCAGCGTCCCCCAATTGGTCTTTCCGCCTGCGAACTCCAACGTGATCTGCGGCCCATCAATGACGACCTCGTGCACGAGAATCTCGTCACTGCGCACTGACCCTATGTCCATGGTCACGTGCGCATGGTTCAGATCGAACATGCTCGGCTCCGTGAAGCCTTCAGGACTACCAAGGGTCAGGCCGTCCAGCCCGAGGGTACCTTCTCGCACGGAGACAGTCGCCCTGTCGAGATTGGTCGAGACCCCCAGAATCATAGTACCGCCCTTTTCGACGCCGACCTTGACAATCTTGCCGAGGTTCGCGCCGATGGCAATGATGAGCACTACAACCAGCACGACGACGACAGCTCCTGCCAGCAGAATCTTCCTCTTCACCTTGTCCTCCAATCGCTACTTGTCACCGGCCGAACGCTGGCAGAGATGAACGTCGCGCCGCGGAAACGCGATGGTGATGCCCTCAGCGTCCAATCGTCTCTTGACCGGTTCAAGCGTGTCAAAGTAGATATTCTAAGTGGGTTTCTGCCCCTGTCCACGAACACCAAGATTGGCACTGCTGCCGGGCAGATCCAAAGCGGCGGCCATGGGCGCCGGGCCCTCCATATGCTGATCCCTCGACGGCTCCTGTCAGGGACCTGCAGCCTCTCCTGCGGGATGGGCCTCCGGCGTGCCGGCAGGCTGAACTGTCTTGCTCTCTTGCTCGGCCTTGACTTCCTTGCCGAACCCCGTCCACTCGTGGAGCTTGCCGTGCTCGTTGAGGTAGTACAGCGCAATCACGAGGACGATGAGCACGGCGATGAGCCTGGGCCAGGGGCTGCGCTTCTCGGCATAGGGGTCCTTGAGCGAGCGCTCAGCCCCTTTGGGCAGGCTGGCCACCCCGGTCAGGGACCTGCCGAATGGGATGTTGATCCTCACCCGTGCGTTCACCGCCCACCCGCTTGCCTCCAGAATGGGGCCCAGGTTGCGCTGGCGCAGCTTCATGTACGCCAGCAGCATGGACGGACCGGATATGAGTAGCAGGACGCCGGCAATCGCCAGCACCTTGTACCAGCCTTGGAGGCCTACAAAGGCCTGCCCGGCAACAGCGAGGGCTGTCCCGGCGGCCCCCAACGCCAGGCCGATGGCCGCGAAGATGCCGGCAAACTTGGCAATGTCAAAGGCCTGCGGGGCCGGCGGCTTGCCCTCCTGGGGCTTCTTGGCAAGCTCCGTTACGCCCACGCCCATCTTGTCCGTAGTCGCCTTGTCACGGGCGGCGGCGAACTTCTCGATCTGCTCCTCCACAAACCGCGCAACGCGTTTGTACGGCGCCCAGAAGGCCTGGCGGATGCTGATGGGGTTCTCAACAACCTTCGTGATCGTTGCGTCCCAGTCCTGACCTTTGCGGTCATAGAAGACGCCATTGCGGCCGACCGTCAGGAACTCCGAGTCGCCACCTGTGAAGGCCGCGACGATCGTCGTCCTTTCGCTGCCGCCGCGGCGGGTGCAATCACAGTAGGCCAGGTAGCACCGGCTCAGCCCCGCGAGCACGGCGTGGCGGCTCATGTCTTCGACCCTCAGGCATAGTGAGCAACTGCGGCCATCCAGGTACAGGGTGCCGGCCTGGAAGACCGCCAGGACCTCGGGGTTGTAGAAGTCCCGAAAGCACACGAAGTTGTCCAGCAGCGTCCTGAGGTCGCGGTGGTAACGGACCAGCCTGTCCACGTCGGATATCGCCTTGGCCTGTGATTCCAACGCCCAGTCCCTGGCGATGAGTTCCGCAATGACGCCCTTCGCAGTGCCGCCCAGGATTTCCCGGACGCGCTTCACCCCCAGCCGTTCCACAGCCGCGCCCGTCTTTGACCCCAACCAGGCCTCATGTGGAGCAAGCCGTTCGCAGAGGCCGGCCCAGTCCTCGACTGTGAGGCCGGCCTTCTCCCCGATCAGAGGCCTGACGACCAGGGACTGAAATCGCGCCATCGCACCCGCCCAGGCAGGGTTGAGACCGCTTGTCAGGGGCAGATCACGGCCGCCTACGACGCGTGCGAGCGGCAGGGCGGCCACTTCAGGGGACGAGGCGGACAAGGCCTTCAGCCCCAGGGCGGCGTATTCCGACGCCTGGCGGTTCAAGGCCGCCGCCACATTTGGGTCGAACGCCGCCAGCCGACACCGCGTGAAGTAGTCGTCCACCTTCTCCTTCACTGCCCGGAGCGCGGCGACGGCTACCGGCGTCGCGTCGCCGAGCAGCAGCACGGCCGGGTCGGTCTCGGACCGCTGCCACCAGTCCGAGTATGCCTGGGCCTCGGCGAAGAACTGGTCCACCTTGGCCTGTGAAACGCCGGGCTTGCCGCTGCGATCCGTCTCAGTACCGACACACGCGATAATGTCTGCAATCACTGCCCGCGTTGCATCCTCCTCTGCCGCGTCGGCCGGCACGATGCCGTCCCCGTTGAACGTGGTTTGGGCGAAGATCCTGGCGGTGTCGCACGTGTCCTCCACGGTGATGACCGCGGCCTCCGGTTTTCCAAGGTTGGCCAGAATCTGCCGGGCGGACGCCAGCAGGGCTCTGCCCTCCGACGTGGCGTCGTCGATGGCGGACAGCGGCAAGGCTGCCGCACCCTTCGTGAGGTCATTCGGGGCCTTCAGTACTGAGCACGCCCACTGGACGGCGGCCAGGATCTCGGGGACGCGGATGCGGCCGTCCCGGTCCGTGTCAACCAGGTCAAGCGTGCGCGTGTCGAACTCCAGTCCGCGCGTCGGGCAGCTCAAGGCGACCCAGAGCTTCTGGTCCAACTGTCCCAGCGCGACAAGGTCTTCGCCCCGGTCCAGCCGCACCTGGTCGAACCCACCCACGCGTACGAACCGCCATCGGTGAGCGGGCCTGCCCGCCGCGCTGCCGCTTGGTTGGGACGATACGTCCAAGTCCGTTCTTCCCATCATCGGCTTCTCTCCTAGGGTCCAGCTATCTGCCAGCAGTGTATCTTCCTCAGCGGCGAAGTCAATGCCGGGAAGCCACGCATTCGCGCTTCGCAGCCTGTGCTATGGAGGGATAGGCTGGTGCGCACGCTCCCCCCAGTCAAGGTTGACAAGACCCGAGGCTTCGGGCGAGAGATGAAGAATGAAGACCTGATGCCGTGCGTTCCTCGTACGGCTGCCAACCTCCACGCGCACTGGGAGGCTCTGTTCTGAGCCATCAACCAATAGGCATCTGTCCAACAAACATCGACTGCGGCTCGGTCGCGCCGCAAGTGCAGCTGGCTGCGGCTGCGTTCAGACGCGCGTCCTCTTCCACCTGCCTGTCTGGAACCAGGCAGCCACGAGGATGCCATTGAGCACCGTCGCAACCACAATCGCCCACCAGATTCCCTGCGTGGCCGGGTGCCAGAGGTGTGAGAACAGGATGGCAAGAGGCACCTGGAATCCCCAGAGCGTCAGGACGGTGATGATCATCGGCGTCAGGCTGTCCCCCGCACCGTTCAAGGCCCTGCCCAGGACGATGCCGGCCGCAGTGAAGACGTAGAATGGCGAGACGATGCGCAGGTACCTCGCGCCGACCTGAATGACCTCGACTTCGGAGTTGAAGACACGGATCAGTTCTGGGGCCAAGATCATCATGAGAACAGCCGCCAGCGCCATGAAAGCGGCATCTATGCCGGTGGCAAGCCACGCGGCCCGGGCCGCCCGCCCGGGCTTGCCAGCGCCCAGGCTCTGGCCGACCAGAGTGGCGGCCCCGCCACCGAGCGCGAAGCCCGGCATCAGGATGATCATGTGGAAACGCAGTCCTATGCCGTAGGCCGCAACTGCCACGGTCCCGCAACTGGCCACGAGCCCCATCATCACCGCGCTCATCAGGCCGCGCGCTAGCATTTGGCCTGCGCCGGGGATGCCGATGCGCAGTATGCGCCATGAGAGGGCTATGTCTGGCTTCCATTGACTGAAGCGGATATGGAGCAGTGTCCTGCCGCTGAAGAGGCGGGACACGGAAACGGCCGCCGCAACAGCCTGCGCTATCACAGTCGCTATGGCGGCCCCTCGCACCCCCATCGCCGGCAGAGGCCCCAGACCGTAGATGAAGAGCGGGTCGAGCACCATGTTGACGGCGTTGGCAATGGCCATAATCCACATGGGTGTCACTGCGTCGCCGGCGCCCTGCAGCGCCGAGTTCCCGATGAAGAGGACAAACACGGTGAAGCTGCCCAACAGCGAGATCCTGAGATAGGCGACACCGTCTGTCACGATGTCCGGAGGCGGGTTGAGCAAGCCGAACACCTTGCCCGACAGGAGCAAGCCGACGACCCCCGAAAGGCCCCCGAGAGCGAGGGCCAGCATCAGGGACTGACCGGCAGCGCGGTTTGCGTCGTCCATGCGTTTCGCACCGATGGCACGGGCGACAAGAGCGACGGTCCCGGTTGAAGCGCCCATGAGCAGTGGCATCAACAACATCAAGACCGTGCCGCTCACTGCAACGGACGCGACTGCGCTGGATCCCAGGCGGCCGACCCAGAAAAGGTCGATAAGGCTCTGCAGGTTCTGAAGGATGCCGCCGACGAGCATCGGAGTCGCAAGGCGACCGAGGGCACGGAGAATGCTCCCTTCGGTCAGATCTCCACTTCTCATGGTTCCACCTGCGCTTCCCGTTGATGGCAAACCGCGCCATGGTACGCTTGAGGGCAACGCGATACAACTGACCGCCTCGTCTTGGCGTACAGCGTAAGCCGACCGCGCCCAGCAACGCAGATCCTGGCGTGCTGCCCGCATGGACAGCCGGGCTCCGGATCGCGTAGAATGCCGGTCTTCTCCCTGCCAGCCAGCGGTGCAAGTCATCAAACCGCCGCCGCTACTACAGGGATGCTGAAGTCGCTCGTCTTCTAAGGGCCTCTGATGGATGCGACGGTTCTGGCCGTCTTCATCGCTGTCTACGTGGGCATGATTCTGGGCCGCATTCACGGCCTGGCGCTGGACCGCACTGGCATCGCCCTGCTGGGCGCGATTGTGTTGCTGGCCACGGGGCATATTCGCCTGGCCGAGGCGTGGTCGGCTGTGGACGCCTCGACAATCGCCTTGCTGTTCGGGCTGATGATCGTATCCGCTCAGTTCCGCCTGAGCGGCTTCTATTCAATGCTGACCAGTCACCTCGCGCAGTTGCGCACCTCGCCGGAGATGCTGCTGGCAGCGCTTATTGGAGCAACGGCGCTACTGTCCGCCGTCCTGGCCAACGACATAGTCTGCCTGGCCATGGCGCCCGTTCTGGTGCAAGGCTGCGCCCGACGGCGCCTTAACCCCGTGCCCTTCCTGCTTGCCCTGGCCTGTGCCGCAAACGTGGGCTCGGCTGCAACGCTCATCGGCAATCCACAGAACATGCTCATCGGGCAGGTCCTACGTGTCCCGTTCAACCATTACTTGTGGGGGGCAAGCCTGCCGACCTTGCTTGGGTTGATCGTGGTCTGGCAGGTGATCCGGAGGCAGTACAGGGGGCGTTGGGTCGTACACACCCCCGTTCCCCCGGTGGAAGCGCCGGAATTCAGTGCCTGGCAAACTGCCAAAGGCACGGTCGTCGTACTGGCGCTAATCCTGGTCTTCGTACTGACGCCCTGGCCGCGTGGTGTAGTGGCCCTGTCGGCCGCTGCCGTGCTCCTCATGAGCCGGAGAACTTCTTCGCGGACGATGTTGGAAGCGGTAGACTGGCATCTGCTTGTTCTGTTTGCGGGGCTTTTTGTGGTTAACGACGTCCTGCGAACCTCCGGCAGCTTGGAGACGATGCTGGGATGGACGCGTCGGGCGGGCGTTGAGGTCGGGGAGCCGGCCTGGCTTTTCGTCATAGCCGCGCTGCTAAGTAACCTGGTCTCGAACGTGCCAGCCACGATGCTGCTGTTGCCCGTGGCACATCCTCTTGACGGCCCCTTGCTGGCTCTGTCGAGCACGCTGGCCGGCAACCTCATTGTCGTCGGCAGCATCGCCAATATCATTGTGATCGACCAGGCGCAGCGCCTCGGCGTGCGCATTTCATGGCTTGAACACGCGCGCGTCGGGGTGCCGGTCGCGGTCCTGACGCTTCTGATAGCAGCCGGGTGGCTGTGGCTGCTGGCGTCGCTGGGCTGGTAAGGCGGCGCAACCGATCCCTGGCTGCGCAACCTAGGCCGTAATCACTAACAGCACGGCGCATGGAGAATGAAGTCATCACATGACCTGATAGTGGTCGGTGGAGGGCCGGCTGGCATGATGGCAGCCGGCAGGGCAGCGGAGCGAGGGCGGAGAGTGCTGTTGCTGGAACGCGGGCCATCGCTCGGGCGGAAGCTCCTGTTGTCCGGCGGCGGGAGATGCAACGTAACGAACACGGCGCCCTTGCAGGAATCCCTCAGCGTTTTCGGGCGCCAAGGGGGCTTCCTCCGCCACGCGCTGGCCGCCTTCGGCAGCGACGCGCTACGTGACTGGCTCAGGGGAAGGGGCGTGGAGACCGTGGAGGAGGAAGGCGGGCGCGTCTTTCCTGCTGCTGGCGGGGCGAGGGCGGTCCTTGCCGCCTTGGCAGACTATATGTCGGCTGCGGGCGTTCACATCGGCCTCGGCGAGCGGGCGAAGTCCCTGCTGATTGAGGAGGGCCGGCCTGTTGGCGTCCGGTGTGCAAACTCAACCTGGAAGGCGCCACGTGTCGTGGTGGCGACCGGCGGGCTGAGCTACCCGTCCACAGGGAGCACGGGAGACGGCTATGCCCTGGCCCGCCAGGTCGGGCACTCCGTCCTACCCACCTATCCCATCCTGGTCGGACTGGAGACGGGAGAGGCGTGGCCGCGAGGGTTGCAGGGGGTACCTATCAAGGACACGGTCGTCCGGTTGCGCGGGCGTGAGGAACGGCGCTTGGCCCGGAGCCAAGGCGAGGCCGTGTGGACTCATTACGGCCTTTCCGGGCCTGCCGTGCTCAGTGTGAGCGGCGCCGCAGTGCAGGCGCTGGCTCGCGATGAGGAGGTTGCCCTGGAGCTTGACCTTGTGCCCTTTCTCTCGGCGCACGCACTTGAGGAGGCTCTTGGCGAGGCCGCTCGAACCAGGGGCCGGCAGGCGTTGGAAACCGTCCTTGCCGGGTGGGTGCCCCGGCGCACGGGAGCGGCAGTGCTGGCGGCGGGAGGCCTGGATAGCCACAAGAAGATGGCGCAATGCTCGCGACAGGAGCAGAAGGTCATAGCGAGGGCGTTCAAGTGCTTGCGGCTCCACGTTTCGCGCGCCCGTCCCATTGCTGAGGCCATAGTGACCGGCGGCGGCGTGGACCTGCGCGAAGTGGACGCCCGGCGGATGGAATCACGGCTCATGGGGGGCCTGCATTTCGCCGGGGAGACACTTGCAGCCCACGGCCCGTCCGGTGGCTTCAACATGCAGGCAGCGCTGTCCACGGGCTGGCTTGCAGGGGACAACGCATAGGCAACCTCGTGGAACAACAGGCACAATGAACGCAGGCAGTCTGCACTTCCTTCTCAAACCGCCGCTTCTGGCCGGGCAATTAGAGCAAAACGTCCAGTGCCTCTCTCAAGTCATGGCCCCTGACGCAGTGGGTGGCCGCCAGAGCGACGGATTCCTGGCAGGGGCGAAAAGCAATGGCAAGGCGCGATTCACGGAACATGGCGATGTCCGCCATGCTGTCGCCGATGGCCGCTATCTGGGCGCGGTCAACGCCCAGGCTCGCAGCCAGGGCGCGAAGCACTTTGCCCTTGCCCGCGTACGGCACCCGAATCTCTATCCGGCCGGTCAGGCGGGTACCCACGACTTCGATGCCGTTGGCAAAGATGTGCTCAACCCCAAAGTCCTGCTCAAAGCGAGTGGCAACTTCCATCAATCCATTGCTGACGATGGCGACATGTACTCCCTCGGACACCAGCCTTTGCAGGACCTCATGACAGCCCAGCATAAGCGGGACCTCGCGCGCCGTTTCCTGCAACATCTCAGCACGGGCGCCGCGCCAGGTGGCCACGTCCATCCGGGCGAACTCGTCGTATCCCAACTGGCCAGCCCGATAGCTGTTCCAATAGGGCAGCCCGTGTGACTCCCACGTGCCGAGCTTACGGTGCATGAGTTCCCAGACCGTCGGATCGTCGGTAAGCACACCCTCCATGTCGAACGCAACCAGCCTGATTGGATCGCGAGGGCCACGCATGACTCATCATCCAGTCATTCGGAAGAAGACAGGGCTCACCTCTCCAGTTCAGGGACCATGTGCTTCCCCCTCAATTGGCCGCAACCAGCCCCGATGTCCACGCCGCGGCGGAACCGCTGAGTTACCACAACGCCCCTGTCTTGGAGGCCTCGCCTGAACCCGCTGACCTCCTGTGTGGTCGGCCGGCGAAAACCACATCCCGCAACAGGATTGAAGGCTATCAGGTTAACCTTTGCCCTCAGGCGCAGCGCTGTCCGGGCCAGCGCGTGCACAGCATCCTCCGACGTGTTCACGCCGCTGATGAGCACGTACTCCAGAGAAACGCTCCGCTTGGTCCGCGCCGCGTAATGCTCGCATGCTCTCAGCACTTGGGCCAGCGGGTACTTCCGGTTGATCGGCATCAGCGCCGTGCGCTGCTCGTCAAACGGCGAGTTCAGGGAAAGCGCCAGATGCGGCCGCACGGGAGACTCGCTGAGTTGCCGTATTGCGGGCGTGATGCCGGCCGTGGAGATCGTGATGCTTCTTGCGCTGATCCCGAATCGTCGCCGGTCGGTCAGACTCTCCAACGCGAAAAATACTGCTTCAAGATTGAGCAGCGGTTCACCCGTTCCCATGAACACGACGTTGCCGAGGCCATTCCTGGCACGCGCAAGAGCAACCACTTGCCCCAGGGTTTCTCCCGCGGTCAGGTTTCTGGCGAAACCCATTGAACCGGTGGCACAGAAACGGCAACCAAGCGGGCACCCAGCCTGGGACGAAATGCAGAAAGTCTGCCGACCGCGGGCGCTCATGGCGACACATTCGACCTGCTCGCCGTCCGATAGGCCAAAGAGGAACTTCTCAGTTGAGCCGTCCTTCGACGAGAGGCGTTCTATCTCAGTCAAGGATGACAGGAGGTAGCCGGCTTCCAGACGCCTGCGAAGCGTTTCAGGCAGGTTGGCCATCTCCTCGAAGCGGCCAACGCGCCTGACGTAGACCCAATCCAAGACTTGCCGAAGGCGATAGCCGGGTTCGCCTTCTTCCTTCAGCCATGCCGCCAGGGATTCAGGCGTCAGTTCAAGAATGCTCTGTAGTTCAGTCGTCATCCTTCGCTTTTCGGCCCTGTACTTCGTCAGGCAAACGAGACATTTGGAGGCTTTTGAGCCTATGCGATCCCTCCCGGTTCTGTCCCTACGCTAAGGATACCGTCCACAGGGAGACGTGGCAAGAGTTCTGGGCTGCTTTTGAACGCTATGTCGGCGCCCTTCCAGCGTTGTCTGGGCATTGAGAGCCTTCCTTTAGGCCAGGAGCGCGTCCGCCACTCCGAAGTAGACGTCCGCAGGGTGATTGAGCAGGGAGAGCGCACACTGTGCTGCATGCGGCGCGCGGGAAGCGAATCCGAGGTCCTCGTGAGCCTGTCCGCCGTAGCCCTCGTGGCAAAGACGGGCGCTCAAGGATATGACAATCCGGGACCTCCAGCAGAGGCGGCTGGAGGTGTTCAGTGCAAAGACGCGCAGGGGCAACTCAAGCGCCTTGCCTGGCGCATTGAGGCAAACGCCAACCGCGACCTGCCTTCGCGGGTGCTGTCCCAATTACCACCCGGGGAAGGGCAAACGAGGGCCGCTTCCCCGGGGATTCGCCAGTCCAGGCCTTCGCCCACGTCAGTCTATGGCGCCACCTGCTTAAACGACACCTTCGCAGTCTCTACCTCGTCATCGACCTTGTAGAGATCCGTGACGCTAAGGGCCGTTCCCTTCATGGACAGCTTGCCGGGCTTACCTTTGACAAGGAGAATGGCGAACATCGCATCGCCGGTGACAGCGGAATCGTCCTCCACCTCCGCGATCATCAGGACGCCGGATGCATAGCCCGCCTTTACGTCGGAGCCCTCGCCTATCCAGTGGAAGTTCAGGATGAAGTCGTCATCTTTGGTGATCACCAACGTGTCAGTGTCGTTGCCCTTTTCCGACAATCCCGTCGAGGGCTGGTACATCGTGTACTGGAACTTGGCGGCGTAGGTGCCAACAAGGTCGTCAATGCCGGGAGGGGGCGTGGCGCCTCGCAAGACCTCTCCAGCCTCCAGAAGGTCAGGCTCGCCCGGATCTTCCACATCATCCGCGCTCGCCAGAGCCTCTTCAGCAGCCGTCGCGGACGGGCGTGGCATGGGTGGAGGGCCGCCCAGGATCATCTTGCCGGAGACGGCGTCGGATTCGCACCAATCATCGCACAACGCGTCATAGCCTAACTGGCCCTTCAGCTTCACCTTGCCGGCACTGCCTGAGAACAGCACAAGGCCGACACCCATCTCCATCGATGGGCTATCCGCTGGGTCGCCGCTTGCCTGGACCAGGATGCCGTTGACGCAGTAGGCTTCGAAGATCCAACCCCAGGGTTCAATGTCCACTTCGACCGTCGTCGCCGAGGTCTTGGTGATCTCCCAGGTATCCGTCTCGCTGTACTTGTGCGCGCTGCCATCGGCAAAGTCGTACCATACCCCCTTGTCCTTCGCCACGTAGACGCCCTCGATTTGGTCGATGGTTGGAGGGACCTTCGCTGCGAAGGCCACCGTCTGCAAGCAGAAGACCGTGACCACCGCGCACAACAGCGTCAAACGCCTATAATCATAATACCCGCTCGGCACACGCATACGACACACCTCCTATTCCCCCAGGACCCGTTATTCCCACCACGGATGATCAAAGCAGCTTGCTATGTCACCCGCATGGGGTGCTGTCAACAGCAATCAGGACATCCTGAATCAGCCAGCACTCGCGGCGGCGCTGTAACGCATGCGCGGGAAACTGAGGCAGGACAATGAGGATAGAGTGGCCCACGCCCGCCAGTCTCGCCCATGCCGCGCGAATCGGGCATTTGGCTCACAGAACTGTGCCCCGACGGCGGCAACCAAGATAGATTCCCTTGCCGAGCCAGCCGCAGGTACCTTACATGCCCATCCAGGTGCAAATGACCTGAACAGGCTCACGGAGCACAGGAAACTGTGTGGGGTGATGTGTGCAACGGAAAGGACCCGGGCGGCGATGCCCATCCGGGCGGTCTCCCGGCTTGGTGGTGCTGCTTCTGCTGGCCTGGTGGATGCTTGCCCTCGCTCACACACCTCAAATATCTCTGGGAACTGATGGGCGGGACTGCTATACTGGCTACAGAGGCCCTCGGCGGCAAAACGTGAGGCGATGCGGAAGCGCCGCCGGACCGCTGCGAGAAGCATGACGATTCCCAACAAGCAAGGCGCGCCGGCGGCGGTCGATCAGTACTGCAAACAACGTGTGTTTGACAATCGTCAAGGAGCACAACAGTGGCTGAATTCCCCCGAACGGAGGTCGGCGGCGTGTCGCTGCCCCGCCTGCTGTGCGGCAGCAACTGGTTCCTGGGATTCTCCCACACCAGCCAGGCCCGGGATCGGTTCATCAAGGAGCTCTTCGACACGCCCGCCAAGATCGCGGGTCTGGTCGAGGTCTTTGCGCGCCACGGCTGCAACGCGGTCATGGCCCCCTCCTTCCGTTCTGTCTCAGAGGCGCTCCGCGAGGTGGAACAACGCACCGGGGCGCCGGTCATATACATCTGCACGCCGGGCTACATGAACGGGGCCGGCCCCGACACCTGGAAACAGGCCGTCGAACAAGCCAGGGACCTGGGCGCGACGTTCTGTTTCCCCCATCAGTGCGTGACGGATCCCCGCGTTGACCGCGTCAACAAGTGCCTGGCGCCCCAGCTCATGGAGCACCTGCGGTTCGTGCGCGAGATGGGCATGATCCCGGGGCTAAGCACTCACATGCCCGAGGCTATTACCTGCGCCGATGCCTGCGGGGCGGACGTCGAGTCCTACGTGCAGCCCTACAACTCCGCCGGGTTCCTCTGCCAGGTGGAAACCGACTGGGTCCAGCGTATTATCCAGACCGCTCGAAAGCCGGTCATGACCATCAAGCCGCTGGCCGCCGGACGGTTGCTGCCGCCGACGGGGCTGGCTTTCGTCTGGAACACGATCCGCGACTGCGACATGGTGACCATCGGCACGATGAGCACCTACGAAGCCGAGGAGGTGATCGAGATCAGCCTGGCCTGCCTCGAGCGCCGCAAGGCCGAGGTGGAACTGCAACGCACGCGCAGCAAACGGACCCTGGAGGCGCCTGGCTAGATGCCTGGTCTTGCAACAGTCCGGAGCCGCGGGAGGGGGTCCGTAGTTTCGACGCGCACTTTTCGCAGCTCTACGAGGGCGCCCCGTTCCTTCCGCTTCTGAACTGGACCGACTTGCCCCGAGAACGCTCACTCAGAGTCCAAGTCTCCCGGCGGTGGTCGAGTCATCCTTCCCCACTGAGGCCGGTTCTCAATCCTCCCCCAGCTTCGCCTGACCACCATGCTCTACAGGGCGCCCATCCATGATAGGCCCCAAGATGTAGGCGCAGCCGAATGTGAACGCAGTTCCGATGACGATGAGCCAGGTCCAGCCAAGGGCGATGACTTTCTTCTCGGACAGGACGAGAAGCACGCCCATCGCCACGGCGCTCAATGTCATCGCCACCACGTTGGCGCGCTTTGCGGTTCGCTTGGTCAGAAGGCCGAGCAAGAATACGCCAAGCGTGCTCCCGCCCGTCACCCCTATGATCTTGAAAGCAACCCATAACAGTCCTTCCAGGGGCCTGCACAGGTACGCAACCACCGCCAGAGCGATTCCGAAACCTACAACGCACGTGCGCGACACCCAGAGGCAATGCCTCTCAGAAGCAAACTTGTTAACCAGTGGGCGATAGATGTCAGTAACAAACGACGACGAGAGCGAACTGAGCGGAGAGTCGATCGAGGCAAGAACGATAGCCGCCAGAACGAGGCCCTTCAACCCGATTGGAAGTGAGTGCACTACGAAGTGCGACAGGATTGCATCCGTTTTTTCCGGCAGAGGCAACTGCGGCTGCTGACGGTAGAATGCAAACAACAGTGTCCCCACGGCAAGATAAAGGCACACGAGCGGGAATGCAGCCACTATGGTCGAGATGAGGGCACGCTGGCTTGACCTGCGGGTCTGCACAGTCAGCAGCCTCTGAACAAGCTCTTGGTCCGTGCCGAAAACCACCAGGCCGACGAAGAAAGCGTTCATGGTTGAGCCCCACAGGGTTGTCGGATCCGACAGGCTCAGCCTGAGGTTGAAAAGGCTGAGCTTGCCTGCGTCACGACTGAGCTGCCAGGCTCCTGACAGGCCACCGTCTATGCGCGAAATCAGGTAGCCGGCCACTGCCAATCCTGCGAGGTAGAAGACAAGCGTCGCAAACGCTCCCGTCCACATGACCGCCTTAATCCCTCCGAAAGCAATGAACGCGATGCTGACGACAGTGAAGAGCACGAGCGTTGTCTGAAGGCTCCATCCCATAATCACTGAGACCCCGAGACACGCTGCGTAGAGCCGGAGGCCAGAGGCCAGAAGACGCGTGATAAAAAAGAATATCGCTCCGGCGTACTGCGTCTGGCTGCCAAACCTGTGCTTTAGGAATTCATATATCGTCGTGCAGTCGTGCTTGTAGAACACGGGGATGAACAGAAGGGCGATGAGTATCCGCGCCGCAGCGGAACCAATGAAGAACTGAAGGTACTGCCAATTCTCGGCAAACCCCGTTGCTGGCACGCCGATTATTGTTAGAGCGCTCACTTCCGTTGCTACAAAGGACAGGCACGCGACAAGCGCGGGAGTCCGACGCCGTCCGAGGAAGAAATCCTTCGTGTCTGACTCTTTCTTGCCTGTGAGGTACGCGATCACTACGAAGATCACGATGGCCGAGCCGAGCACCGCGAAATCAAGCCACTGCAGCCCACCAGTCAGATTCTGGGCAAACTCCGCTTCGTTCATCAGAGCGCTACCTGACTGCTAACCAACCATCCGGCAAAGTGTCCAACCGATTGGATCCGCCGCCGACGTATTCGCACGTGCCGCCGTCAGCCCACGACGCCTGTCAGCGCCGGGGCACTCGCTGCTGTTCGATTGCCCTGCGCAGAGACTCGTCACACTCCTTGAGAAGGATTCGAGCGTCTTTCAACGAGACTTTTCGGAAATGCATGACAATGGCAACCTTTGCCATCCCGCCTGCTTGGGTCAGAAGATTCCTGGCGCGGAGCCGCGGGAGCCCCGTCACAGCGCTGACTATGCGCTCGGCCCTGTCACGCAACTTCTCGTTGGTGGCCCTCAGGTCAACCATGAGGTTGCTGTAGACCTTTCCCAACCTGATCATCGACGCTGTTGTGAGGGTATTCAGCACGAGCTTTGTTGCTGTGCCAGCCTTCATTCTGGTAGAGCCGGTCACCACCTCCGGGCCCACCACCGGGTTGATGATGATGTCCGCCTGAGTGTGCTTCCGGCCCTCCGGGGTGCAGGTCAGCAGGATGGTTCTCGCGCCGATCTGTTTTGCGCGCTCAAGCGCGCCGCATACAAAGGGCGTGATTCCACATGCGGCGATGCCAACGACGACGTCGTGCGGCTTGAGGCGTTTTCTGTCAATGCTCGCGGCGCCGGCCTCTGCCGAATCCTCGGCGCCCTCGACAGCCATAGTCAAAGCGCGTCGCCCCCCTGCGATCAGCCCCTGCACCCTCCGGGGTTCCGTGCCAAAGGTTGGAGGGCACTCTGCAGCGTCAAGCACTCCCAGGCGGCCGCTCGTGCCTGCTCCAACGTAGAACAGCCTGCCGCCCTGTCTGAAACCTTCAACGATGACCTCGACGGCGGCAGCTATGCGTTTTCTCTCCTTTGCGACCTTGAGGGCGACTGTTCTATCCTCGGCGTTGATGATGTCCACGATCTCCAGCGTGGAACGCCGATCGATGTCCCTGCTGCGGGGATTCGGCTTCTCAGTTGTGAGGCGCGACCTGTCTATTGGCATCTTCCAGGCACCATCTTTCCCAGGATCACGCTTTTGGCAGCCCCGGTGGCAGAAGGCACATTGTTTGCCACGCCGCGCACGGTCTCGCACGCCAGGATGGCGAATGACACCGCCTCCTTTGCGTCGGCGCTGATGCCGAAATCATCGCTGAACTTTATTGCAGCAGGATGCAGTTCCTCCTGCAGGAGATGGACAAGCGTTTCATTGTGCGCCCCTCCGCCGCACAGAATCACCTCATCCACCCCACCTGTGAGAAACCGACGGTACGCCATCCCGATGCTCTTCGCTGTGAAAGCCGTTACCGTGGCAAGAATATCGAAAGGGCCAGCCTTTTCTTTTCTCGCACGCCTGTAGACTGCATCCGAAAAACGGTGGCCAAACTCCTCCCGGCCGGTTGACTTCGGGGGCCGCCTTCTCAGGAATCCGTGCGACATCAATTCGGCGAGCAATCCTTCGTTGACCTGGCCGCGCGCGGCGAGTCGGCCGCGGGCGTCATAGCAGGACTGCCCATGAGTTACCAGGTTCGTTATCCGGTCTACCATCATATTGCCGGGGCCCGTATCGAAAGCAAGGATCTCACCCAGGCCGCATCCGGCCGGCAGGTACGTTACGTTGGCGATGCCGCCGATATTCTGAACTGCTCTGTTCTTTTGGGAATGACGAAACAGGATGTAGTCTGCGTACGGCACCAGGGGCGCTCCCTGGCCACCCGCAGCCATATCGCGGGGCCGGAAATCCGCGACGGTCGTGATGCCCGTGCGCTCGGCTATGATCGATGGCTCGCCTATCTGGAGGGTAGAGCCGAGCCGACGACCCCGAAACCGCCTGCCCCGCGGCATGTGGCAAACCGTTTGACCGTGAGAGCCGATCAGGTCAAGGGAGTCGAGGGGAATCCCGCTCTGTTCTGAAAGCTTAACAACAGCGGAGGCGAATACTTCTCCCACCACAAAGTTCAAATGGCAGATGTCCTGGAGGGATACCCTCTTGTCCTGGGAGAGCGCCAGGATGCTTGCTCGGACCTGGCGGGCGTACGGGAACGTGTCGAAAGCCAGAACCTCAACGGCGTCTCTGCAGACGTCCACGATGGCACAGTCAACGCCGTCCGCCGAAGTGCCTGACATCAAGCCGGCCACACGCAACTTATCCTTGGCGGCAATCTCTGCAGCGAGCTTCTCCAACCGTCTGTGACCCCCGACCCAGAATGAAGATCTAAGAGCCTCTAACAGAATGCCGCGTGAGCCGCGCGACCTTCGGCCCAGTGCGCCGTTGATTGTAATCGCTGCCGCACCCCCACTGCCAGTCCCCCGCCCCGTAAAAGCATCAAATACCGCCTCACAACGCCTACCCGCTTGGCGGTTTGGCTTGCGCGCGCTTCAGCCTTTCCTGACCCAATCGCCGAGCGAGTTCGAAAGGTCTGGCCGCCGAACCACCGGCGGAAGTGGCTCGAAGAGAGGTGGCGTGAGAGCGAGGCCGCTATTGGGAAGGCGGTTCTGGCGTTTCCTTGCGCGGAGGAAGTACTGGTTGCAAGGCCTGCTCAATCTCCTTGCCAAGTGCATGCAAGATGGAATGGGCGTCTTCTGTAGCCCTCAACGCTTTGCAGATAAGCTCAACATATGCGTTTGGCTCAATTCCCAGAGAATCCTTGATCTTATTGAAGAACATCTTACCTGGGAAGACCTTAAGGAAATCCTCGGGTGAACCGGCAAGCGCATTCTCTACGAGCTGTCTCTCGATGCGGAACGAATCGTTGGGGCGAGTCTGCCATCTTCCTGGTTCCAAGGCTTGTGCGTACTCCTTCTCGGTTTCGTCCATTGATGGTTGCGGCTTCAAGCTATTCCTCGCGATCTGAAACTCGTTCTCCACGCGATGCTTGAATCGCTCAGAGATCTCATGGACCAGCTGCTTACCTTGAAACTTGGACTTGGCCGCTGTGGCAAAACCGGTGTAGAGGCCTTCCGGGTCGGCTTTGGCGAAATGTCTTGCCACCGCGCAGAATATGCCCTCAAGGCAAAGAAGATTCTCGATTTCATGGGTCGGCAGCACATAGATCGACTCATCAAGTGCATCAAGGTAAGTGTCTGGCCAGTAATCTCGATCAACGATGCCGATCGCCGTGAGCCCAGCGATCAGCCTGCTATTGGCAAAGCGGACCACCGTTTCCGAGACATCTCTGCAATTGCCAACTGGAATAACTGTGGTTTCAAGCCCTTGGAACCACGCAGAATAGAGATCGTAATCGAGGCTCTTCCCTTCTTCGCCTTCACAGAACACTATCCTGCGCGCATGAATCGAGAATGATGCCGCCGAAAGGAGGGATTGTGATAGATCCCGAGTGATCTCCTTTTGAAGTTCAACTATACTGGGGTTTCCTGGAGACTTCATGATCACATAGGTTGCATTCCTTCTGGACAATGCGAAGGGCAGGTCATGTGTAACGTAGACCAATCTCACGTTGGACCTCATGTCCTCTACTTCATTCCAGAACCGCGCGGCCAAGCGGCTGTGGAAATGCACCTCGGGTTCGTCAACTATTAGGATGGCCTTTGAAGTGTCAATGACGCGAGCAGCCAAGTACACTGCAACGCGCTCGCCGTCGCTCATCTGTTGCGCCGGATAGGAACTACTGCTTCCTCCGAGAACCGAGGACACTTCGGGTTTGTACCCTGAGAAGTTGATTTGGCGACCCGGGAATAGGCGCTCCCACATTTCTCGGATCGACGTCAGCTTCGTCCCTTCTGGTTGTGCGTTCTCGCCTTTCAGACATCTATCTCGAAAGGAAACAGCCGATGCGGAATCTTCAGCCATGAGTTTGGAGAAAAGCTGATTTATTTCATCTGACAGCTCCCAATACCTGGTTTTTCGCCGCTCATGGAGATGAGTTAGGTTACGTTCTGCCTCTGGAAGCGGCTGCATCCCGACATTTTCACTGAGCGCAATATTCCGTAGCGCAGCAACCATCTCCGCGTTGTTCCAGCCCAGCATAGCTACGGCATGTCTGGTTTTTCCGGAACCATTGGGGCCAATGATAACAATTGGTCCTTCCCCAAGGATTTCCTGGTTCTCGGTGATCTTGACGACGATGTTACTTGCCATTGGCATTCCCTCCAGAGTTGGCCGGGGTGTGCTAACCATAGAAGCGCCTTTCACGCAAGAAAGGTTTGGTTGCCGTACCCGTTTTCCCCGCGGTCAGCACCTATTGTACGAGAGCATTCTGCCACTTCCGCCAACACACGCCTTGCCCTTGCCTCCCATGCTCCGGAACCGGCGAACCGGAAAAACCACCCCGCTCGTCCGTCAATGCTCAGGCCATTCTACCAGCATGCCGCCTACAATCAAATCATTGCGGGGGCTGACAAGGCAGCTGGCAAGCCACCTCACCGCGCCGGTATCGTAGGCTGGCCAGAACCCCGCCGACGTGCGCGCCAGGCGGTCCGACGAGGACGACGAGGAGGACGAGGACGAAGAGGGGGCTAAGGCAGATGGAATGACGGCATGCCGAGGGTGGCCTCGCTGACCACCACCGGGTTGGTCTGCCGGTGCGACTCGGCGTCAATGGTCTCCTGGTCGAACCGCTTGCCAACCACCAGGGCGATCTCGTACTCGTGATACCCCTGGTCGGTGACCGGGAACAAGTCACCCTCGCGGACTTCGAATGGGCCGTGATTGGCATACACCGGGCAACGGAGCATAGTCAGCCGGATCGTTCCGTCCGGCTGGACGTCGCCGCCGTAGCAATCGGCACTGACTATCGCGACCGATTGCTCGTCGCCGGTCACGGACGTGAAGTTCTGGATAGGATACTCCTGGGTGCTCAACGGGCGCTTCAGCGTGCCGCCGGGTATACCGTCGAGACGCTCGTTGACCTTGAAGCTCACAGGCACGACGAGTTTCACTATCTGATGCGCGCCCTGCCAGTTCATGCGCAGTCTCATGCGCACAACAGGTTCGCCCGCATCCACCGAGATCCGCCACAGGATCACGGAGTGGTCAAAACGAAATGTGTTGGCCAGCGTGGCGCGCAGCGGGCCCCTATCCTCGACGCGCCATGGCCCGCATTGTCTGAATGTGCCCAGGCAGACATCGGAAAAACCGGTCACGCCGTGCGACCATGCGTCTGTCAGGTCGCGGAATGACACGATCAGCAGTCCCCCACTGCCGAGCAGGCCCGTGTCCTTCTTCATTTTCGCCCTCTGCTCGTCATCCTTGGGCTCCTCTTCGCGTCCCAGGTGGATTCTCTGAATCCCCGTGTTGTTGACCCTTATCGCCAGGTGTTCATTCGAGATCGAGTCCTCGGTGATCTTGAGTGTGGACGGGAACGCGGGCGGTTCCTCATGGCGGAGTTGGATGGCCGTTTTGCCGAACGGTCCCAGATCAGCGGGTATCAGGTACCATTCCTGGTGGTTTCCCGTGGCGCGGCCGACGATGCCCTGGAACGGAACCGGTTTGCCGTCCGGGTCAGTGAAGGAGAGCGGGGACTGCAAGGCATCCGCCCGGATCCACGGCTCGCAGGTGACGAGGCCGCGGAACCGGCGGTTTGAGACATTGGCCATGACCAGCCGCTGGTGTTCACACGGAGGCTCCTGCAGCATCTGTCGGCGCGTGACGTGCGTGATGATCTCATTGGCGAGCACCTTCGCCTGGCCAAGCTCGTCGCCGACGTGCCGGTACGCGGGCTCGATGGACGAGCCGTCCATGATGTCATGGAACTGGTTGAACAGAACCTTCTCCCATGCCGTGTTCAGCCGCTCGCCAGCGTCGGGAGGGGCGAGGTCCGGGAATCGCCTGGCAAGGCCCTCAGCCTGGGTGGTCACGACCTCGGACCGTCGCATCTCCTGTTTCACCATGTGCACGACGCTGTAGCAGCCCACGGCATGGTAATGCAGTTCGCCCTGCACCACCGGCAACTGAACGCCGCTGCTCTTGACGGCGTCGAAGAACTTGCGCGGATGACTGAAGATGATCTCGATGTCTTCGCTGTAGTCGCGGTGCTCCATGATCCACTCAATCTGATCACGCGTAGGGCCGCCGCCGTGATCGCCGTATCCGTACGACACGAGAACATGGCCGACGTCCCAGTTCGCCGTGGCCAGTGCGCGCCGAATGTTGATTTCGTGCAGTTGCTTGGCGTTGGCGACGCTGTACGAGCCGGACACGCGGAGCGCGTTCACCATACCCTTGCCGTCCACGGACCGCCAACTGAACAGGAACGGCAGATCCATCTCGTGTTGACCGGGCCGGGAGAAGACATAGGAGTCGAAACCGAACTCATTGAGGAATGCCGGCAACATGGCGTTGTGGCCGAAGCTGTCAATGTTGTAGCCGACGGTGACATCGACGCCCAGGTTGTCCCGGAACCACTTCTTGCCCAGTTCGCAGTGCTTGCGGAACGAGTCGGCCGTGGGCAGGTTGCAGTCCGGTTGGACCATCCATCCGTTCACGACCTGGAGGCGTCCTTTCTCCACATGTTTGACCATGCGTTTGAACAGGTCGGGGGCGAGTTCCTTGGCCTGCTTATAGACCCACACCTCGCCGCGGGTAATGATCAGGTCCGGGTATTCGTCGAGCAACTCGCAGGCGATTCGGCACGTGTTGAGAGCCTCGTCCACGCCCGAGCGCAGATTCCACAGCCACACGGGATCCAGATGGGCATTCCCGAACATGTGCACGGTCATCTTCTTGTTCACACTGTGCTCCTGCTGAAATGAACGACCGCCGGGGTTACGTTGCCAAACGCGCTGTACGGTCGGGCCCGAATTGTACTGCCTCCTCGGATGCCATGCCAGCACCTTGGGCTGAAGGCTGATTGCCTGCACCCGTTGGCTGTGAATCGGGTCGCTCGTTGTGCTACAATGATTGCGGGCTTATGAGAGTGGAGGTAAGGCCGTGGCCGACCCCGGACCAAGCAGACGTATGGGGACGGTCGTAATCCTCGCGCTCCTCGCTGCTGCGCTGGGCGGCAGGGTGTGCGGCGCGGTCGAGGTCTGGATGCCCGAAACGGGCGAGGTGAACCTGGACGACGTGCCCAGGGATTCTCTCGAGGCCCGCTTCAGGCACGCTGCGGCCCTGATAGGCGGCGGAGACGCCATGAGCGGCGTGCTGCAGCTCAGGGAGCTCATCGCCGAAAGCCCCGACGCGCAGTGGGTCGAACAGGCGCACTACCTGATCGCGGTCGGCCTTTTCACGGACGGCCGCTATGAGAAGGCGTTCCGGGAATGGGCAGAGTTTCTGAGGGCGTACCCTGAGAGCGAACGGGCAGACGACGCGCGTGAGATGCAGCTCAAGGCGGCGACTCTGAGAGCCGAAGAGAACCTGGACGCCGGGCTGGCCCTGTTCGATGAACTGATCGCCGACGGGCAGAGCCGTGAGGTGGCGGCTCCGAACCAGGAGGCTGCGGCGCGGTGCCGGGAGTATGCGGTGCTCTGCCAGAAGGAGAAGGCGGACGCGATCATGCGAGCGGAGGACTACCTGCTGGCGCGCGAGGAGTACGCCGTGGTGCTTGAGTACGACCCCGACAGCGCATGGGCGCCGTATTGCTGGTACAAGGTTGCGGAGTGCGAGCTGGAGCTGGACATGTGGCTCAGGCGCGGCACGGAGCATCTGCAGAGCGCGGGAAGGGCCTTCCGCGATTTCATAGCGTCTTACCCGGAACACGAGTTGGCCCAGGAAGCCAAAGAAAAACTTGTGCAGGTGGATATCGAGCAGGCCGCCAGGTATAAGGTGATCGCCGAATACTACCTGGGGCCAGCCAGACGGCCTGCCGCCTCACTGCCCTACCTTCAGTACATTAGGAGCGAACTGCCGGACACGGACGAGGCCAAATGGGCGGCAGAGAAGATGGAGGAGATTTTCGCCGATCCCTCCATCCCGGTGAAGGACCGTTACAGAAGGCTCGAACTGCCGGGCGTCAAACCAGCCGAGCCTGGGGAGGCTGTGGAGGAGACAGAGGAGGCCGGTGAACAGTGAGCAGTGAGCGCTTCCTTCGGCCCGTCGGCAGGGCTCTGGGCTTTGGGAGGGCAGAAGTGGAGAGCGCTTGGCTGGCGGGGGGCGAGCAGCGGGTTCGTGGCGCGTTTGGTTTCTTGAGCGGGCCGCTAATGAACGATAAGCGACATATGTGGAGGCTGGTCCTGATTGTGGGATGCCTTGCACTGGCAGGCTGCACCTATCCACGGTACGCCCTGCTTCGCGAGGACATACACACCATCTGCGTGCCGGTCTTCGAGAACACCACGTGGCGCAGGGGGCTGGAGGTGGAGCTGACCCGGGCCGTCACGGAGGAGCTGAAGCTGCACACAAACCTTAACTTCGCCTCGCGGAAGCGGGCCGAGAGCATCCTGGAAGGGGAACTGGTAGCCTTCGAGCAGCACGGCGTCACCAAGACGAAGAGTGATGAGATAATACTGACCACTATCACCGTCAGGGTGCGGTTCCGATGGGTGGACAACCTGACTGGGAGGGACATCGTTCCCTGGCAGACTGTTGTCGAGAGCAGACGCTATCCGGTGACTCTGGGCGAATCGGTGGAAGAGGGGATATTCCGCGAGGCGGCGCAACGCATAGTGGAAAAGATGGGCAAAGAGTGGTAGAATGGGGTGTTGGGCTGGCTGTGCTCACCGAAGTTCGTCTGGAGCAAGGGGTTAGAAAGCCGTGAATCGCAAGGATAACACAAACCAGCGGCAGCAGAAGCCGTCCGACGGCAGGGAACCTTTCAGGTCTCCGCGGCCGCAGTTCGGCCGCCAGCTTCTGATCTGGGCCCTCGTCATCTCCGCAGTCGTAGTGGGTCTTTCACTCTACAAGAGGACGAGAACGCCCGCTGCCAAGACGGTAGACCTAATCGCCTTCAGGGACCATGTGTTGGCGGGGGATGTCGAGCAGCTTGTAATCAAAGGGTTGCATGCGACTGCTATTCTCCGGGACAAGACCAGCCAGTACACCAGCTTAAAGACGTTGCTGCCGACGGAGGGTTACTTAGACCAGAACATAAGTGAGTGGATGCAGCACTTGCCGCAGGGGCGCGAGGATGCGCTGAAGATCGAAAACGACCACGAAGTATGGCCCTTCATCGCCATGAACGTGGTGCCGCTGCTGCTCTTGATCCTGCTTATGGTCTATTTCTTCCAGCGGCAGATGAGGCTCGTTAACCCCCGCGACGGCGGGCTGCCGTTCCTGAAGAGCAACGTCCGGCAGGTCAACAGGGAGAAGGTGGACGTCACGTTTGACGACGTAGCCGGAGTGGACGAAGCCAAGGAGGAGCTCCAGGAGACCATTGAATTCCTGAAGAACCCCGACAAGTTCCGCGGCGTCGGCGCGCGCATCCCGCGGGGCGTTCTGCTGGTTGGCTATCCGGGCACGGGCAAGACCCTGCTCGCGAAGGCCGTCGCCGGGGAAGCGGGCGTGCCGTTCTTCAGCCTGTGCGGGTCGGACTTCGTGGAACTGTTCGTGGGAGTGGGTGCCGCGCGGGTTCGCGACCTGTTCCAGCGAGCGAGGGACAATCACCCGTGCATCATCTTCCTGGACGAGATTGACGCGGTCGGACGCAAGAGGGGCACCGGGCTGGGCGGCGGACACGATGAGCGCGAGCAGACGTTGAACGCAATCCTCAGCGAGATGGACGGCTTTACGCCCAACGAGGGGGTCATCGTGATGGCCGCCACGAACCGCGCGGACGTGCTCGATCCCGCGCTGCTGAGGCCAGGCAGGTTCGACCGCGAGGTCATGATCGATCTGCCCGACGTGAAAGGCCGCCAAGCCATCCTCAAGGTACACGCCAGAAAGGTGAAAATGGCACCCAACGTGGGCCTGGAGGTCGTAGCCCGCGGCAGTCCCGGTTTCAGCGGCGCTGACCTGGAAGCCGTTGTGAACGAGGCCGCCATTCTTGCCAGCGCCAAGGGCAAGAAGGCGGTGGAGATGGACGACCTGGAGGAGTCGCGCGACAAGGTCCGATTCGGCCGAAGGAAGACGAGCCGCATCATGACGGACGAAGACCGCAAGATGACGGCCTATCACGAAGCCGGACACGCCCTGGTGGCCACGCTGCATCCCGACATGGAACCGCTCCACAAGGTGACCATCATTCCTCGCGGCCCGTCTCTCGGCATGACCATGATCTTGCCCGAGCAGGACAAGTATAGCTTGCGCAAGCAGGAATGCCTCGGCTGGCTTGCCACGCACATGGCCGGCCGCGTGTCGGAGGGGCTGTTCTGCAACGACATCTCTTCAGGCGCCAAGAATGACATCGAGATGGCCACCAATCTGGCGCGCAAGATGGTAACCCAGTGGGGCATGAGCGAGAAGATCGGGCCGGTCTGCTATTCGGACGAGGAGGAACATATCTTCCTGGGCACCGAGATTACCCGCGCCAAGAAGCACGGCGAACACGTCTCACAGCAGATCGACGAGGAGATCCAGGCGTTCCTGAGCCAGGCCCATGAGAAGGCCACGCAGATGTGCCAAGAGCACCGAGAGCAGCTGCACGCACTTGCCAACGCCTTGCTGAAGCTGGAAACGCTCACCGCCGAGGAGGTGAAAAGGGTACTGGCCGGCGATAGCATAGAGGAGCTGAAAGCAGTCAGGGAGTCGGCGAAGGCGAAAGTGAAGGCTGAGCAGGCCGACGCCGATAGGGAGTCAACCGAAGGCCGTGCAATCGGGGATCTGCCTGCTCCTGCTGAAAGCCCCGCATAGCCGCCAACCCGCCTCCTGCGTAGATGCGGAGGGGAGTTCCTAACCCCGAGAATGCCGCATTGCCCGCGCACACACCCTCCACAGAAGCAGCACCGTGGCAGCACCAAAACAGCACCGGCACCGCACGGCCGTCCCGTGGTACGCAGGCGGCCTGCGTTTCAGCTGCCGACGCTGTGGGCGCTGCTGCACGGGGGAGCCCGGATACGTCTGGGTGGACAGGAAGGCTGTCCAGGAGATCGCCCAATTCCTGAAGATGACGTCGAGTGACGTCGAGTGCCAATTCTGTCGACGCGTCTCCTGGCGCATCAGCCTGCTGGAGCGTCCCAATGGTGATTGCATCTTCTTTACACCTGCTGGCTGCCACATCTATCCGGTCCGGCCCGCGCAGTGCAAGAGCTTTCCGTTCTGGGAGCAACCGCTGAAGAGCCGCACCGACTGGGAAGACCTCAAGACCCGCTGCGCCGGCCTGGGCGAGGGGCGCCTCTACACCCGCGAGGAAATCGAGGCCATCCGCGACGGCAAAGCCCGAGCCACCCGGCAGGTCGCCGGTGAATCGGAAAGGACATAGAGCCGCAAGCGCGGATGTTGCCGATCCCATGCCTCGGTCGTTCCCTATAGCTGCAACAGCTCAGGGAAGTTTTCCTCTGTTCATGCGCGGGCGCGTTCGACATATTGTTCCGCATTATTGATGTTCCGATAACAAAAGGAACGCCGCAGCCCCTCTCCCGGTGGGAGAGGGGAGGGTGAGGGTGCCTTCCTTGCCGGGGACACCTTGCGGACCCGCAAGGTGTCCCCGTACACAAGAAAGCGGTGCTGCATTCCTTTTCGAAAGATCAATGGGTCACACGACCGCCTGCCGAAGCTCCTTAAGCCTCGCGGCGGACATCGTGCGAAGGAAAGGAACGTCCCCGCCGCAGGCCATAAGGCGGTAGCCGAGCCCGAGCACCATGGCGAACGACTCCAGGTCCCCCACCGGGCAGCCCACGAACTTGCCGGCGTTCCTGGCAGCTTTAGCGACACCTTCCATCATCCTTGCCAACTCGTCCGACTCGGCAATGCGCGTGTTGATGGGTATGCCCAGGCGCACCTTCGTGTCATCGGGGCCGACGAAGAGCGCGTCTACCCCATCCAGCGCCGCGATGGCCTCAGCGTTGGCCGCGCCTTCCGGGGTTTCTATCTGCATGACGAGCAGCGTGTCGTCATTCGCCGTCTGACAGTAGTCCCGCCCGCCGACGTCAACCACTCGCCTGCCCCCGAAAGAACGTTTCCCCAGAGGCGGAAAATACACTGCCTCAACGATATTCATCGCCTGCTCGACAGTGTCCACCATAGGTACGAGCATGCCTGCGGGCCTCATGTCCATGACCAGGCTGATCGTGCCGACCTCATGGCCGCTCACGCGGGGGATCGGCGCAAGGCCGCATGCCTCCGCCGTGCGAACGCACTGAAGCATGCTCTGGTAATCCATCTGGCCGTGCTGGCCGTCAATCCACAGCCAGTCCCAGCCAGCGCCCATGCATTCAATGATGCCCGGCGCAGGGTAATTCAAGACCAGACCGAGGGCCGCGTCGCCCGCTCGAAGCCTTTTCTGCAACGCTGCCACACCGTCCTCCCTGCAATCTATACAGGAGCGGCCTTTCGCGACACGATTGTCCTAGCATCCGCAGGCCCATTCAAATGCGAACGGGAACACCGGACAACGTCGTGTGCGGTGCCGAACAGGGACGCAGATCACTCGCCCAGCGCTGCCCGCACGAGGGCCGCAGCCGCCTCGCGCGTTGGTGCAGACAGCGACACCCCAAGGTGCAGCCCCGCCGATCCGACGGCCGAGAACTTCCCCTCCGCGACGCGAAACGCCGGCACCCCCTCCGCCTCGCGCGCCTCGTAACCCCGGCTATTGCAGACTTCACTGTATCGCCCGGCAGCAGCCCGGGCGTCCGCTGCGTCCGCGTATCGGACAAGGACCAAACCGGTCGTCGCCGGGGCGACCCCATACTCGCCATAGGCAGCGACTGCTGAACCGGTCAGACCCAGTGCCCCGATGACGTCGTCCGAAAGGCCGATTGGGTATAGGTGGCGCGGGGTGCGCGCGAACCGGACGCTGTCGGGGTTCAACTCCTCGCTCGGCAAGCGACGGCATATCTCCGGCCTCGGAGCAGCAGGCGCATTCAGCGCGTCAAACGTCTCGCGCGCCAGCAGGACCGCCTGCTCCTCAGTGCTCGCCCCGCCCGCGGGTATGATGCTCATCATGTACGGGCCGCCCCTCACCCAAACGGAAGCCCGACCGTCAGGCTCGACCTTGACAGCCCCCTCGTCCCCCACGTCTAGCGGCCCGGCGCCGGCGGAGCGATCCTGGCTGTAGGCGCCGAACGCGTCGTCCGCCGTCTTGAACTCCCACAGGTCCGCCCGCAACTTCGCGCCATCGGCGGCGTACGTCGCCGTCGCAACCCGAACAAAACTGAACTCCAGATAAGGGTCGGCTCCTCCGTCTATGTAATCGAACAACTCATTGGGCCCCTCGTAGAGCCGCTTGGGAGCGATGATGCGCATCCCGCCCACTGCAACAGGCAGCGCCTCCTGGATCGCAGTCCTCTCCGCCCCCGCTTCGGGAGGCTTCAACTGGCGGAATCCGCCCGTCACGCGGATCGCGGCCTTACCCGCCACCGGGCACGCATACTCGCAGAAGCCGCATCCCACACACGTCTCCTCCCTCACGTAGGGGAGCCTGAGTTCCTGTCCACCGGGCATGCGCTGACGCTGCAAATGGATGGCCTTGCCCGGGACGGGACACACTTCCTCGCACACCCCGCAGTTGCAGGTATCCCACTCGATTCCCTCCTCATCCCGGCGCTGCCATCCGAGCCACGGGATGCATCGGGTCGTATCCACGTATGCCAGGCCCAGAGCCGTGCTGTGCTTCTGCTCCAGCGTGAAGCGAGGGATCGCCCCTGACGGGCAGGCCAGCCCGCAGCGATCGCACTCGTAGGTGCAATAGCCGAGTCTCGTCGCCAGCGCAGGCGTCCACAGGGGCTCAAGACCCCCCTCAAGCCCGGCCGGTTGGATCACCTGTGTAGGGCAAACTCTCATGCACTGCCCACAGCGCAGACACCTCTGAAGGAACTCTTCCTCGTCGCTGCCGGCCAGCGGCGGGCGGATGAACGTGCCGCCCTTGGTCAGCCTGCCGGAAGGGTCGATCTTGAAGAGAGGATAGCAGACTGCGGAAGCCGCCAAGGCCGCCAGCGCGCCTCGCCGGGTCAGGTCAACCTCGACGAGCTGATCCCGCTCAGGGCCGAAGAACCTGATCGCATCCGTAGGGCAGACAGCCTGGCAGTTCAGGCACAGGATGCACTCCCCTGCAAGCGTACGCTCGCCGTCGGGCGAGATGCACGCCGTCGGGCAGGCCGCAACGCATCGCCGGCAGTGTATGCAGGCATCGCTCACCTTGCGCGCGGTCAGCGAGCGCTTCCCCGCCAGCGCGTACAACGCTCCAAGCGGACAGACCGTCCGGCACCAATAGCGCCGCCCCAGCAGCGCAAGCGCCAATATGGCGAGCAGAGAAAGGGCGGTGATCACGTGAAGGCGGAACACGATCTCCGTCGGCGCCTGGAGGCCCGCGCGCACCACGTCGCGCGCGCCGCTGAGACCAAACGCGCCCAGCACCCAGCCCAGCACGTCGGCAACATACGCGTGCACTACGAGGACGTAGCTGCGCACGGCTATGCTCAGAGGATCGAGGTAGCCGAACAGAGAGAGTCCCGCGAGCGCCGTTACCACACACAGCGCGAGCAAGTAATACTTCAGCCGGCGGGAGGATGTAGACTCGAAGGGAGTGTCCCCATTGTCGGAAGGCTGCCTGCCCCTAAGATACGCAGCGACTTTGTCGCCGAAGTCTATCGTCGTCCCGAGCGGGCAAAGCCACCCACAGAAGTAGCGCCCGAGTAAGACGGCTGCGACAAGGAGAACGAGCGCCGGCCAGAACGCCAGCATTAGCTCCCACGACGAAAGGGAAGCGCCCAAACCGCTCAAAGGACTAAAGCGCATCAGCCGGTCTGCGGACAACCCGGCGGCGGCCCGCGCCGGGACAGAGATTATGTACGACGCGAAGACAACAAGAGCCAGAGCTTGAACGAGACGCCGCGTCCGGCGCGGCCACGTGCGACGTTTCCCAGGCATCCTCGAATCCCTCTACGGGCACGCTTTCCGATCCACGAATCTAACCATACCTTCCGAGGACCGTCAAGTCACAGGAGAGCGGCTTTCGGTAGGGGCTGAGCGACGTTCCCCCCGAGAACGACGCCGCGATGTTCGATTCAGTCAACGCCGCCTGAGCGTCCCACCATCTCCAGCGCTACGCGTGCGGCGCGCTCGGAAGCGCCGGGGCGTGCGAAATCGCTCATCAGCTCCTGGAGTTCGCGCCGGCACCGGGCGTGGAGCTTCTCGTCCCGCAGCAGTGCGAGGGATTGCCCGGCGAGCCAATCCACGTCAGGCCGCCACATCGCCATCTCCGGACAGATGACGCGACCCGCCAGAGCGTTGACAAGCCCGATGTGGGGCGTCGCCGAAACGCCCATCCCAAGGAACCACAAGAATGGGCTCATGCAATAGAGGATGACCATAGGGCAGAGCTGGCTGGCGACCTCGAGGGTTATGGTGCCCGATTTAGTGATGCACAGCGAGGCAGCTTGGGCCAGTTCGACGGGGCGCACGTCAGGCAGGGCGACTTCGCACTCGCTCCGCCGGAGTATCTCTCGCACGAAGGGGCGCACCCCTTCGGGGCACACGGACGCAAACCCAACGCCAGGCAGTTCCCCCTTGATCCTCGCGCAGCTCTTCAGCATCAGGGGCAGGTTAGCGCGCACCTCCTGGAGCCGGCTCCCCGGAAAGAGGGCCACCACCCGCCCCCCTGCCGTCCGGCGCACGTGTTCGACGCGCTGCTCATCAGGCGGCCTGCGCTCAAGCTCGTCGAAGAGCGGATGCCCGACGTACTGCGCTTCGAGCCCGTGGCGCCGGTAGAGCTCCGGCTCGAACGGGTAGATGACGAGCGACTTCGTGACCCACTTCTTGATCTTCTTGATGCGGTAAAGGCCGTGCGCCCACAATTGGGGAAGGATGTAGTAGAGAACGGGAATCCCCGCCTCAGCGGCGGCGCGCGCAACGTAGAGGTTGAAGCCGCCGAAGTCCACCAGCACGACGAGGTCCGGCCTGCGCGCCCTGAACGCTTCCGTGCACACGCCGAGCCGCCGCCGGAACTCACGAAGCCGCAGCACATTGTGCAGCCACATCGCGCCGCCGCGCTCTTCATGCTGCTCCAGTGGCTCCATGCCTTCGGCCTTCATGCGCTGCATGCCGAGCCCGAAGAAGGCCACGTCGGCGTCCTGCACACGGATCGCCCTCATCAGGTTCGACGCATGGAGGTCGCCCGACTCGTCGCCGACCGACAGGAGTATGTTCTTCTGCGCCATGGGCTTCGCCGTCACGCCGAGAGCCGGAACGGGTGTGCGGACACTATATAGCATAGCCACGACGAATCGCAACCCGGCCCACCGGGCGCGGCGTCGAGGCGGGCAGTTGATGTCCTTGCGTGCTTGTGGGAGAATGCCCATCCACGTTCGGAGAAGAAAGGTCATGTCATGGCGCGCAAAGGTGATGATGCGATAACGGTTCACAGACTGGGCAAGGAAGTGCCCGTGCGGTTCGCCGCGAGCGAGCTGAAACGATATCTGAAGAAGATGTCCGGGCGCCCGGTCAACGCCCGCGCCGCGGCCTCATACTGCGCAGGCGCGAAGGGCATATGGGTTGGAACGGCGGACGCTTTCCCCGGCGTCGTGCCAGCCCATCTGGCCAGACGCGAGCACCCGTTCGACGACGCCGTGTTCGTGAACGCGCGGGGCGGACACGTCGTCGTAGCGGGCGTCAACCCCCGCAGCGTCGTGTTCGCAGCCTACCGTTATCTGGAGGAACTGGGCTGCCGCTGGCTGCGCCCGGGGAGGGAAGGCGAGCGGGTGCCGGGCCGCGCCAATCCCCTCGCTAAGACTGTAGCCCTGGCCGAAGCGCCGTCATATCGCCACCGCTGCATCTGCATCGAAGGCTCCTGCTCGGAGGAGCACGTGCGCAGCATGATTGACTACGCCGCCAAACGCAGTTTCAACGCGTATTTCTTCCAGTTCCGCAACTCGTTCGTGTTCTTCGACCGCTGGTATTCGAAGGACACACACCTGCCCCGGAAACCGGGCACATTCTCGGAGCAGGAGGCATCCGCAATCTGCGACCGGCTGAAGGCGCAACTGCGCAAGCGCGGCATGATCGCTCACATGGTGGGCCATGGCTGGACCACCGAGTCACTGGGCATCAAGGCTAACCAGTGGACACAAGCGAGCCGCCCCCCCGCTTCCGCCAGGAAGTTCTTTGCCCAGATTGGCGGCAAACGAGAGCTATTCCACGGCGTGCCGGTCAACACGCAACTGTGCTACTCGAACCCGAAGGCCCGCACCATCATGGCGCGGGAGGTCGCCGGCTACGCCGAGGCGCACCCCGACGAGGAAGTGATCCACGTCTGGCTCGCCGACGGTTCCAACAACTTCTGTGAGTGCCCGAACTGCCGGAACACGCGCCCGAGCGAATTCTACGTCATGATGCTGAACGAGATTGACGAGATGCTGTCGCGCAAAAACCTGTCCACGCGCATCGTCTTCCTCGCCTACGTTGATCTGCTCTGGGCGCCAACGAAACAGCGGATCAAGAACCAGGACCGTTTCATCCTCATGTTCGCGCCGATCACGCGCAGCTACACGAAGTCCTTCCTCGAAGACACCCGCAGCGCCGAGAAGATCGGTCCCTACGTGTGCAACAAGCTCGTGTTCCCGAGTAGTCCCAGGGCGAACCTTAAGCTGCTCGACGGTTGGCTGAAGCACTTCAAGGGGGACTGCGTTGACTTCGACTATCACCTCTACCGCGACCACAATCTCGACCCCGGCCAGACGGCCCTCGCGGAGGTGCTCTTCGAGGACGTCAGCGGACTCGACAGGCTCGGCATGAACGGCTTCATCAGTTGCCAGATCACGCGGATCTGTTTCCCGACCGGCCTCTACATGCATGCCATGGGCAAGGGGCTCTGGGAGGCGCGGAAAGGGTACGGGAGGTTGGTGGACGAGTATTTCGCGGATGTCTTCGGCCGCCAGGGGGCGGCAGCAAAGAATTACCTGAAGGGGATTACCAGGTTGTTCGATCCTCCGCTGCTGCGCGGCGAGAAGAAGGATGAAGCATCGCGAAAGAAAGCGCTGCGCAGCTTCGCCCACGTCGCCGCACTCGTGCAGGAGTTCCGCCCGACCATCGAAAAGGGCTGCCGCGCGGCAGACAAGACCACGGCCGCTGCGTGGAAGATCATGCGAGACCATGCCTGGTATGTCCGCTCACTTGCCCAAGTCTACGAAGCCGCCTACCGGGGCGACGCCGAGAAGGCGGTGGAGCTTTGCGGGAAGTGCGAGCAGGGACTCGACCGGCGACAGCCGCGCCTGCACCACGTGCTCGATGGGGCAATGACGAAGATAGCAATGCGCCTGGTGCTGCATAACCAGGGCATTAAGGGCATCGAGGTATGAGTGCGACAGACTCGAAGGAAGAAGGCACGCCGCCGTCACTGTCCGAGCAGCGGTGACGGATCGAAGCTCTTGAAGTCAAGCAGCACTGTCGGCGTCTCCACGGCCCAGTCAACACCCATCTCGCTGAACAAACGCCGCGACGCGGCCGCTTGGTCAATGAGCGACTTAAGAGCGTCCACTTCCGTAAGAACGTCGCCGTCGGGCGTCGGGGTGCGTCGGACCTTCTCCTCCGGCAGCGGCCTTATGACGCCAGTGGACGCAAAACAGCCGTTGTTGTGAAGGATGATGTTACGCGTCGCGGCCGGCGGGGACCACAGCGGCTCCTCGCCGCGCACCGCGCGCACCAGGTTGCGATACAACGCCACCTCGTCCAGCTCGAAGCTTCGGTCCACGTGGCCCGCGTCGGCCTTCATTTCATATCGGCCGAGCTGCCATATCGCCGTGCCACGCTCGCCGACGACTTCGATGGTAGGGGGATAGTTGTCTTGCGCGCACAGCGTCAAGTAGGTATGCAGTGTCACCCCTTCCTCAAGCTCCGCCCTGGCGCACAGGATGTCCTCACCTTCGATCCGATGCGCCCTGTAGAGTTCGGCCCGCGCCGTCAGGGGACGCAACGTATCGTGCTCACGCGAGCACCCGACCAGCAGCGCCTGGTGCGGGTAATGGCATTGCGGATTATTGAGCGGTCCGTCCAGAACCCAGTCGTCTCCGACACGGAGTCTCCCCGCCCACCTCGCCCGTGTGTAGTAGCTGTCGAGCCGGCACCAGGCGACCGTGACCACCATCTCGCGCACCCGCCCGATCTCCCCTGCCGCGATCCTCGCCTTGAGTTCGCGAGCCGCGGGGTCGGCCACGTTCTGGAAACCCACCTGGCAGAGGCATCTGCACCGGTCGGCGGCCTCCACTATGCGATCAACGTCCTGCACCAGCACCGCCGGCGGCTTCTCGAGCATCACGTGCAGGCCGCGCTCGAAGCAAGCCATTGACATCGGGACGTGCAGATGGATGGGCGCCGGAATGCTGACAATGTCCAGCTCGCGCTCCTGCTGGAGCATCTCAAGATAGTCGGTGTAGACCCTTACCCCGCGAGCCAGCAGTTCGTCCACCTTCTCCCTGTGCCGGTCCGGGGACGTCGTCGTCACCGCCCGGAGCGTAACCTCCCCTTCCCGCTCGAGCGCCTCGACGGCCCTCAGATGCACCACTCCCCAGCCGCCCATGCCTATGATGCCGTAGCCCAAACGATCCATCCGAGACACTCCCTCAACTCGCTCACATGTTGTCGCCCTGGTACACGAACGGCCACCCCGACGGAAAGAGGACCTCCAACACCGGCATCAGCCTGGACGGGACAACCGCTCCCGGCCGCGGAGCGACTTCACTCAACGGGTAGTAGCCCGTGATCATTCCTGAAAGCCACCGCTGCGGAATCCGCACCCGCGGCCCGCCAGCGGGATCGCCGACGCGCGCGCTGCCCCGCGTCACGGTCAGTCCAACCGATCCGATCTCACTCGACAACGTGAACTTCCCAGCAGGCAGCCCTTTCCCCGCCCTCTTCCAGCGCTGTGCAAACAGCGGCCCGAGCCGCCGCATGAGGGCCGGGAAATCCACAATCTTCATGAGCGCGCCTCCCGTCGCGTCGCTCGCCATCGTGAACTCCGCCCGGACGTACTGCCGCAGGAACACCGTCAGCGCATCGTCCCAGGGGAGCGGCAGCGTGATCTCCTTCACCTCGCGCCGCCTGGCCTCACGCACCATGGCTCCCAGTGCAACGCGGCAGCTCTCCTCCTCCTGCCTCACGATGATCTCACGGATGTTCAGCTCGCCCTTCGGTTCCATTGTCAGGTAGCCGCACAGCCGCCCGCGGGCGTCGAGGATCACCTTGGGGACCCGAAAGATCCAGGTGTGGCCGCCCGGCCGGAGCAGCCAGTCCCACACTTTATCGTCTCGTACCGCCGCACAGATGCGCCCCGCCGTCGCCTCGTCATAGAGCCTGCGCACGCTCGGCAGGTCCTTCCGCGTCATCGCCCGCAGCCTGGCCGGCCGCAGCTCCGTCTCCGCCGGCTCCCTGAAGAACTTCACACTGGAACGAGCCATGAACGGATAGTAGCCGAAGCGATTGTAGAAGCCAGAGATCCCCACGAGGTAAGCGATAAGGATGCCTTTCGCCTTCATGCGGGCGGACGCATCGTTCATCACCGCCGTGCTGTAGCCCCGCTTCCTGTAGTGGTCGTGCGTGCCCACCGGCCCCACGCTCATCGCGGGCACCTTCACAGGCCCGAAGCGGATCATCCGAGGCGTCAAAACGACCAGGCTCACAGCCCTGCCTTCCGCAACCGCCACGCGGGTGTCTTCCGGATCGAAGAGCTCACCTTGCCACAGGCTGAGCTCAAGGTGCCGCTCCATCCCCTCAGGCCTCGTGAAAGCCCGTATGGCGGTGTCAAGGGCCTCCTGCCGTACCTTCTCATCGGCGATGCCGCACAACGTAACCGTGGGTCTCGGACGACCTTGTTTCTTAGTTGGCATGTCACACCATCCCTGTGAGCAAAGCTATGAATCGCTACGGGCTGTGCAATCAAGCTACGCTATGGGCTGCTACGACACCACACCACGGATGCGGTGATACTCCTCGCGCGTCAGCTCCACGTCTGCTGCCCCAGCGGCCTCGCGAATCTGGTCGGCGTTCTTGATACCGACAATCGCGCAGTGAATCGCCGGATGCGCGAACGTCGCAGCCAAAGAAAGCTCTGTCACCGTGCACCCCTTGGCTTCGGCCATCGGCCTCAGGTTCGCCACCCTGGCAATGAGGTTCTTGAATTCCTCTCCCTTGAAGCGGCTGTCGCCGCCGCGCAGGTCGTCAAAGGTTTCATCACCCTTGAACTTGCCGGTGAGCAGGCCGCGCAGAAGCGGGCTGTAGACAAGAACGCCCACGTTCTCCGCCATGCAGTACGGCAGAAGGTCCCGCTCCGCGTCCGGCTCCAGCAGGTTGTAGTACGGCTGGATCGTCTCGAACTCACCAAAGGACCTTGCAGCGCGCAACTGCTCCACTGTGAAGTTGCTTGCACCGTAGGCGCGGATCTTGCCGGCCCTTTTCAACTTGTCCAGCGCACCTGCGGTCTCCGCAAGCGGCGTGAACTGGTCGTAGGCGTGGACCTGGTAAAGGTCCACGTAGTCGAGTCCCAACCGCTTGAGCGAGGCTTCGCACGCTCGAAGGATATACTTGCCGCTCAGGTCAGGATGCCGGTGACCGTCTTCGTAGAAGTGATGGTAGACTTTTGTCGCGACGACTACCTTGTCCCGGCCTATGTCCCCGAGAGCCCTGCCGAGGATGCGCTCGGCCTCGCCGTCTCCGTAGGCGTCGGCGTTGTCAAAGAAGTTCACGCCCACGTCAACGGCCGCGTGCACGGCTTCGATAAGCTTGTCCGCAGGCTGCTTTCCCCATAACTCCTGTCCCATCTGCCAGCATCCGTAGCAAATGGGAGTCACCTCCAGTCCCGTGCTGCCTAGTGTGACCTTTCTCATGGTAACCTCGCTTCTGGTTACGTTGGGAACAGGCGCGGCGAAGCACCAATGTATGGCAGTTCACTTACCCCGTCAAGCGGAGTCTGCGCAGCGCTCGCCTGGAGAGCCACCGGTGTGCCTGCTACGAGATCGCTTCCCGAACAGCGTGGCACTCCTCGCGAGTCAGCTTCACATCCGCTGCCCCAGCGGCCTCGCGAATCTGCCCTGCGTTCTTGATGCCGACAATCGCGCAGTCGATCGCAGGGTGTGCAATCGTCGCGGCCAGCGAGAGCTGCGTCACGGTGCATCCCTTCGCTTCGGCTATCGGCCGCAGGTTCTCCACTCTGGCGATGAATTCCCTGAACTGCTCGCCTTTGAAGTGGGGGTTGCCGGCGCGCAGGTCGCCAAAGGTCTCACCGCCCTTGAACTTGCCGGTCAACATCCCCCAGTGAAGCGAAGTGAACACCAGAACGCCGAGACCCTCCGAAACACAGTAAGGCAGCATGTCCAGCTCAGCTTTCGTGTCCAGGAGGTTGTAGTACCGCTGGACCGTCTCGAACTTGCCAAAGCGTCTGGCGGCGCGGACCTCTTCAACAGTGAAGTTGCTCACGCCGTAGACACGGATCTTCCCGTCCTTCTTCAGCTTCTCAAATGCGCCGGCCGACTCCCCCACCGGCGTGAGCAGGTCGACGCCGTTGGCCTGATAGAGGTCAATGCAGTCGAGTCCCAACCGCTTCAGCGATGCCTCGCAGGCCTTGAGAAGATACTCGCGGCTCAGGTCCGGGTGATGCCACCGGCCATCATCATAAAGGTGATGGCCCACCATTGTGGCCACGACGAACCTGTCCCGCGAAACGCCCTTGAGCGCCTGCCCAAGCGTTCGCTCGGCGGTGCCGTGCCCGTATACGTCAGAGGTATCGAAGAAATTTACGCCGACGTCCAGCGCCGCATGCACGGCCTCGATGAGGGTCTCGACAGGTTGCTTCCCCCACAGGGTCTGCCCCATCTGACAGCAGCCGTAGCAGATGGGAGACACCTGAAGTCCTGTGCGGCCGAGCGTGATCTTCTTCACTGCTGCTTCACTCCGCAATCACCCAAAGTGGCAAGAACCAGCCCAAAGGCACGATAGACCGTGAGGCCGACACCATGCAGTCAGTCGCAACAGGTGAACGCACAGAGGCGCTCCGATCAGGTGTCCAGCTCGCCGAGCGCGAGTCCCTCCGGCAGCGGCGCCGGCCTTGAGCACGTGCTCTTTATCTGGATGTGCTTGCCGCTGTTTGAGGCTTCGTCGAAGGCTTGCATGACGTCGAGCACATGGTAAGTCAGCTCGCCGCTGGCGCGGTGCGGCCGTCCGTAGGTCAGCGCATAGGCCATGTCGGCGACGCCGATGCCCCTACGAACCTGGTCGTCGTGGGTCAGGGGGACTTCACGCCATTCCTTTTCGCCCTTCAGGCGTATGCGCACCGGCCCCACAAACGTGTTGGGGTCAGGAACGCACATCGTGCCTTCGGTGCCGTAGATCTCGATCACCGGCAGCTTGGAGAACCAGACGTCGAAGCTGGTGATGATTGCCCCAACGGCGCCGCTGGCAAAGTCCATGACGCCGGCCACGTGCGTCGGGACCTCGACCTTTATCACCTTCCCGCGCAGCGGCTCGCTTCCGATAATACGCGTGGGACGGGTCATGCGCGTTGAGCCGGTCACGCGCGCAACGGGCCCGAGCAGGTTCACCAGCGCCGTCACATAGTATGGACCCATATCCAACATGGGCCCACCGCCCCTCTTGTAGTAGAACTCAGGCGCGGGATGCCACCCTTCGTGCCCAGGGGAGACCCAGAACGCAGTCGCCGCGACCGGCTCGCCTATGACGCCCTCATCAAGGAGCTTGCGGCACGTCTGCCCTCCGCCTCCCAGGAAGGTGTCGGGCGCTCCGCCGACCAGGACGCCCTTCCGCTTGGCGGCTTCGACCGTCCTGCGCCCCTCCTCGCGTGTCACCGCCAGCGGCTTCTCGACGTAGACGTTCTTACCGGCTTCTATGGCGGCCATATTCACTTCGCTGTGCGCATCGGGGGTGGTGAGGTTGACGACTATGTCAACCTCAGGGTCCGCGAGCATCTCCGCAGTCGAGCAGACCTTGGGCACACCGAACTCCTTAGCCCTGGCCCTCGCCCGGTCCGCAACGAGGTCGGAGCAGGCGACGACCTCGAGAAGATCGTACTTCTTGCAGCCGTCGAAATACGCGCCGCTGATGTTGCCACATCCCACTATGCCGACCTTCACCTTCTCTGTCATGAATCCGCCCCTTTCTGGTGCGGAGAACGCCCCGTCACGAAGAGTCAACATCATATCGAAAACACGCTGACAATCAAACGTCTGCCGCAGTTGCAACCCAGGGCCACAGCTTGCGCATGCGCGGGGGCGGACATATAATCGGGACGCACAGCAACAGCGTGCCAAGACAGAACCGGCGCATGATCCGCCGTGACCTAAAGGCAAAGAAGGTATCCCGATGAAACCGCTCGACTTGCGCGGTCTCCCTTCCTCGCAGGAGGTGATGATCTGCCGTGACCAAGGATACTTCCCCGTGCTTGTGAACCCCGCCGGCGATGAAATCCTGGCCGTCCTGCGCGGCGGTGCCGGGCACCTCGGCATCACGGGACGGCTCGATGCAGTCCGCTCGCCCGACGGGGGTCTCACCTGGGAGCCGCCCACCGTGATTGTGGACAGCGAAGCGGACGATCGCAACCCCGCCGTCGGCCTGATGCCGGACGGAAGCATTGTCCTGGCCTATCAAAAGCAAAGCTCGTACGACGAACACGGCAACTGGGAGCACGGCGCGGACCGGCTGCAGATGCTCGTGACGCGCTCCGCGGACGGCGGCGCCTCCTGGGAAGCGTCCCGGCCCCTGAGCTACGAGCCGATGAGCAAGCATTGCGGCTACGGTCACATCATCACCCTGCCCGACGGGACGGCTCTCATGCCGATCTACGGTCCGCGTCTCGGCGCTCAAGAGGAGACGCCCAGTCACTCCTATATCCTGCGCTCACGCGACGGCGGGCAAACATGGGACGAGCCGAGCCTCATCGCAGAGGGTTACAGCGAAACGGCGCTGCTGGTGCTGCGTGACGGCGCCCTGCTGGCGGCAATGCGTTCGGAGCGGCCTGGGCTGAACACCCAGTGCCTGGGCGTCTGCCGATCGGATGACGAAGGCTATACTTGGTCCGAGCCGGTGAGGGTCACCGAGACAAGCGAGCATCCGGCGGACCTCACGCGGCTTTCCAACGGCTGGGTTCTCATGGTGTTCGGCATACGCCATGAGCCGCGCGGCGTGCAGGGTCTGATCAGCAAGGACGAGGGACGCACCTGGGAAGCGCGCCGCTTGATCCTCTGCGACGACCTGGAACACGAGGACCTGGGCTACCCCTCAACTGCGAAGCTGGGAGACCGCATCGTGACGGCATACTATAACGCCCCGCTGATTCTAAAGGAGGCCAACTGGGAGTACCATGACCGCGTGGTCCCGGAGTGGCAGATTGACCGGGGTGATTTCCGAGGCGAAGGCGCCTTCGCGCGCGCCCTGCTCTACAGCGAGAAGGAGTTGCTGGGCGCGCTCACCTGAGGGCGGCCCGGCAGGACGCTCTGCGCCGGATGCCGTCCCGAGGGCGCAACAGCAGCAACAAGACGGCACGCAACCACAGCGCAAACTGGCAGTCTATGCAGGCCGGGGACTGCAACAAGGAGAGCAGGGTCACAACAACCGACGAGCAACTGATGAGCGCGGCCGCCGAAGGCGACATGGATGCCTTCGAGGCCCTTGTGCGTCGGCACCAGCAGGGCGTCCTCACTGTGGCGCTGCGACTGCTGGGCGACGAGCACCGCGCGCAGGACGCGGCACAGGAGGCATTCCTGCGCGTGCTGGAGAGTGCGCCGCGTTACCGCCCCACCGCGAGTTTTCGCACCTACCTCTACCGCATCCTCACCCGCCTTTGCATTGACCAGTACCGCAGGCGAGAGCCCATAACGCACAGTGAACTGGACAGCGTCAGCGACGACGCGGAGACGGCCCCCGAGGCACTGATGCGCCGCGAGCGGGCGGAGCAGGTACGTCAGGCCATTGAGCGCCTGCCGGCCAGGCAGAGGGCCGCGCTGGTGCTCCAGCACTACGAGGACATGAGCTACGAGGAGATAGGCGCCGTGATGAAATGCAGCGCATCTTCGGTGGACGCGCTGCTCGTGAGGGCGAAGAAAAAACTGCGGAAGTGGCTGAGCGGCACACTGTAACCCCTTGGAGCACAACCAGATATGACTTGCCATCGACGAGCGAGGAAAAGACCGAGAGTTTCTCCGCAGGATTCGTCACACCCCGCCGTTTGTTTATGTGGAGGCAGCAGATGAACTGCAAGCAGGTCCAGCGAAGGTTGAACGCGTATCTGGACGGCGAGCTGCCGGCCGAGATGCGGCAGACGCTGGAGGCGCACCTCGATGGATGCTCCGCCTGCGCGCACGAGTTGGCGGCGCACCAGAAACTGAGGCAGCTGCTGGACGAGCCGCCGGCGGCGACGGTGCCCGAGGGGTTTGCGCGCTTGGTGCGTGAACGTGCCTCGCGGCACGCCGTCAGCGTGCGCCGGCGCGCAACGCCTGAGGTGTGGCGCGCTTACCCAATACCCGTGCGCGCGGCGGCAATGCTGGCGCTGGGCGCCGGCTTGCTGGTTGGAGGACTGATGGGCAACTCGGCTGCCCTCGTGCGCACTACTGAGCAAGCCGCGGCCACAGGGCAAGCCGAGGAGGACCTGTCACTGGGACTCGTCGGCGCCCTCGCGCCTGGTTCGCTGGCGGAGGACTACCTTGAGCTTACCGGCAACTCGGAGGTGACAGAGAACAATGGATAAGCGCAAGGCATTGCCGGTGCTGCTGGTCTTCTCGCTGGCGCTCAACTGCGCCTTCATAGGAGCGTGGGTGTACCACTACTTCTTCGTTCGGCCCGTGGTTCGCGAACAGGTACTGCGGGAGGCCCGGCGGGAGAGACCCCCAATCGCAGTCGCGCTTGCCGAACTCGACCTAAGCAAGGAGCAGCGCCGCAGGCTGATGGCTGAGCACGCCGCGCTGCGGCGGGGGATAGAGGAACCGATGCGCCGCGTCGAGGCCGCACAGGAAAAGCTGCTCGACCTGCTCGCCGCGCCGGAATCCGACCCCGAGGCGCTGAAGGCCACGCAAGATGAGATCGCCGCCGCCCAGGCAGAAATGCGACGGCTGGTCTTCGAGAACCTTCTCCGGGCGAGGGACGTGCTCGACTACAGGCAAAGGGCCGAGCTGCGCAGGATGCTGCGGGGCATGCGCGGTCCTCATCCCGAGGCGCCGGACAGGCTGCGCGGACCGCGTGGGCAGTCCCCACAACCACCGCCCCCCGAGCCGAACGGGCCGCAAGGTATGAACGCGCCTGCCCATAGCGGCATTATGCTCTACCCATATCAACTATTGTAACTGAACGGAATGCTCGACGGAGGAAGCAGACGAAGCGCAGATGCCGGAAAATCGGACGACGAGGGGCGCCCGAGGCCCTCGGCGCGGCTGTCGAGTTGAGGGCCAAAGCGGGGCCGGAAAAGGGCCAATCTTGGCCCAATTAAGGGCCAAACTTGGCGCAATTAAGACCCATCTTGGACTGAAAGGAGGTTGGGGCGATGAGGACAAAGCTTAAGGTCGGACTGATGGCAGTGGCAGCAGTCACTGTGGCGGCGCTGGCTCTCGCGGTAAGGGCAAATGCCCAGCCCGCCGGGCCGGATGATCGAGCTGGCGACGAGACGGTCGCCCAGGAGCGCGCGACCTTGGAGCCCGGCCAGAACATCCCACCCCGCCGGCTGGCCAACCAGGTGCGTCGCGCTCCCGGTCCGTACGACTTCGTGATGCATCCGAACGTTGACGTTAACGTGACGGAGAACGACAACGGAGTGACGATCCGCCTTACGACCGAGAACGCCGACATCGCGAAGAGGCTTCAGGAGAATCTGCCCGGGCGCATTGAGCAACTCCGCGAGCAGGCGCGCAAGCTGGAGGGGCGGCGCGAGGAGATCGAGAAGCGTCGCGAAGAGCGCGGGCTCGAAGTCCCCAAAGGGCCCAACCTCCTGGCGTCGGATAAGGTCCGCGTGGAGGTCGTGCCCACCGACAAGGGCGTGGACATCCTCATGAGGAGCGACGATCCCGACGTCGCCGATCAGATCCAGAAAACGGTCCCCCAGCACATCGAGAACGCCAAGCGCTTGCGAAAGCGTATGCAGGTCCTCCGCCAGCAGATCGCGGAGCACCCGGGCGCCATGCTTCGCGAAGCTCAGTTCCTAAACCTCATGCTCTCGCCTGAGGTGCAGACCAAACTCACGCAGACTGACAAGGGCGTGATCATTGAGCTCTCTTCGGACAACCCCCAGCTCGCTGAAAAGCTCAAGACCGTTCTCCCCAAGAGGCTCGATAACCTTCGCGAGCTTCGCCAGAAGATGGGGAAGGCCGGCCCGCAGCCGGAGCCGATGCCACAGCCCATGATGCAGCAGCCCGAGCGCATGGAAGGAGCCGGGCCAATGGGTTTCGGCGGCAGAGGCGAGGGTCAGATGCTCGGTCGCGAGGCGCGGCCGGCTGAGGAGAGAATGCGGCAGATGATCCGGGAGGAGCTCCGCCGCTACTTCGAAGAGAAAGGCGAAGAGGAAGTCACGGAGTAAAGAGGGTCCAGGTGCAAATCAACGCGGGCTCGGGGGGAGTCACGCAGCTACTGCGCGGCCGGGCCCGCGATTACTTTCCTAAGACCAGATAGGCCACCTCATCACCCCCTCTGCCCCGCGCTGCTCGAGGCGCGCGGCGGCGGCCCAGTCGTGAGGGAGCGGATTGCTACACTTTCTCGTTGCGCTTCTCTGGTTCTTCGGGAACGATGATCCAGCCCACGACATATGTAGCGAGCAGGGGTACGATGCCCGTCGCGAGCAAAAGGAACAGCACGACAAGCCTGACAGGAGTGGGATCGACATCGAGTATCTCGCCAATTCCTCCACAGATGCCAGCGACTCTTCTGTTGGTTCTGGAGCGATAGAGTTTCTTCATGGCTTGCCTCTCGATCTTTCCCATTCTCGACTGGTCTGCTTGCACTTGGCCAGCCGTCAGGAGTGTACCGTTGGCGCCCGGCTGAGTCAATGCTGAAATGCCCACCACACACGGACCCCATCAGGTTTGGCCGGCAGAATTGTAACGCACAATCATCTCCCACCGGATGGTGCCATTGGCGCGCATGATGTACTCATAGTGAAAGTTAGGGACGCTGATTCTGCTGGAGAACTGATGACGGATATGTACCAGACGTTGCTCCCTAGCTACCGACCCCTGGCCCCTACGTCGTCAGCGAAACATCGGGTGGCGCGAGGATAACCACTCGCGCCAGCACAATCAAGACAAGCAGAACGAGGTAGAATCCCCAGACCGAAAAGGACCTAAGAGCTTTCATACAAAGCCCGAATCCCAGTCCTTCAGCACGGACGGCGTACAGGTCGTCAGGCTTCAGCGTCCCGTTGTGGAGCTTCCGCACAAAGGACTCGTAGGCATTCCTGAAGCCCTTCTCCAACATGAGGTAGTATGTATCGAGACAAAGGAACAAGAGTGTTGGGACCAGCGCGAGGAATGCGTAGTCGGCCTTCTCCTTTTCTGCAACGACGACCAAAATGGCCGAGACAAGTGTGATGCACCAGGTTTTCGCGGCGGTACTGTTGGCAGCCGTCCGTTCAATGATTCCCTGAAGTATGCCAAGATGGGTTTGAACGGATGGCGACGCCTCAGTGAGCTTGTTCGTAGTATTGCCTTCAGTCATGGTCCTCTCGAATCTTGATGGCCTCTTCTATCCAGTCGGCGAGGTTCTCCTTGATATCGTTATAGACGTATGGACTCGTCGAATAGGAAGAGTCATGCGCTTTCACGATACTCGAGAGGAGCTTACCCCCAACAGGCACATAATCGAACGGGTTTGCGCCCTTAGAGGACTGGTCGCCGGCCAAGTCCTTGAGCTTGTGGATGTACACGCCTAACACGCCCTTGCTATCGTCCCAGGCTTTCTTGATCTCGTAGTTGATCCACTTGCGTCCTGCGGTATTTGTGCCGATAAGAACAATGGCCACCGACTTTCCCTCGAGTTGCTCGTCAATCCATTTCTTGATGGCGGGATCCTTACCAGACGTAATCTTCTCCCATTCCTGGTCCGTCGCAGGCTTGTTACCTTCGAGAACGCCCATATTTCTGACCAGAGAGGCACGCGAGCAGTCTGGAATGTAATGGAAGCTGTAGAACGCCCTGCGAGCCATGGCTGTTGCCCTCCTTCCCCATATGGTTAACCCCGTGTTTCCTGGAACAAACCACGCCGAGTATAGCCAATATGATATGGTTCGTCAAGGGGTGTTCTGAAGACGGAACTTCGGACAACTTCTGGAAACGCGCCGCCCCCTCGCTCCCACACGGGTAGGAGATTACATGCACCCAATGTCCACTTCTATGCCTGAGGACAGCGCGCCGGCTCCGCCTACCGCTCGTACCAGTGCTCATGGATGAGTTCGCCGAGCTTGCGGCGGGAGAAGAGCATCCAGAACAGGGCGCGAAGTGAGAGCGGCGGCAGGTACCAGTCGCCGCGCTTGTCCATCTTCCGGCACGAGGCTACGGCAATCGCCGGACGTAGGCCCAGCCTCCGCGCCGTGAACTGTGTCGCCACCGCCTCTCGCGGACGCCGCCCACGCCCAAGCCGCTGCATGGCCCTGAGGAATCACACGTCTTCGGCTGCAAGAAGACGTTCGTCGAACCCGCCCATCCGCTCAAAGTCCGATCGCCGGCAGAACCACACGCCCCCGTCAAGCCCGACCGACCAGAGCGGAAGCATGATCACGCACCAGGCTGCCGCGATGCCGGCCGACCAGCGTTCCATCTCCACACCGGTGGCGCCGCCAATGAAACCGCCCCGCCGCATGACGGCCTTGACGTAGTTGAACGTTTCAGGATGGATGAGAGAGTCAGCATCCGTGAAACAGATGAGCGTCCCTCGGGCGAGCGCCGCACCCCCGTTGCGCGCGGCGGCGATGCAGCGTTTCGCCACGTGCGCCACGCGGCACCCCCTGGCCCGCGCGATCTCCGAGGTCTCGTCGGTGGAATCGTTGTCAGCGACTATGACCTCCACCGCGTCGGCCCCGCCCTCGTATCGGTGACGCGCCTCGTCAACCGTGTCCAGGAGCCGCGGCAGGTAGGCCGCTTCGTTCCATGCGGGAATGACGAGTGAGATCTCAGGACTGCGATCAGGTTTCAAGCCGGGCTGCTCCAGAGAACGCGGGGACACATCCGCTGTCGAGAGCGCCGAGGTTCCCCCGCGTCGCATCTCACTCGCCGGCGTCAATGCTTATGCCCAGCTCCCTGAGCTGCTCTTTGCTGACGGGAGCGGGTGCGCCGGTAAGTATGCAGATGGCGCGCTGGGTCTTGGGGAACGCGATGGTCTCGCGGATGTCGTCCACGCCGATCATGCCGCCCACCACCCTGTCCACGCCGAGCGCGATGCCGGCGTGCGGCGGCGGGCCGTGGCGCAGCGCGTTCATGAAGAACCCGAATCGCTGCTCCACCTCCTCAGCGCTGTAGCCAAGGATCTCGAATATGCGCATCTGGAGGTTGGGGTCGGCGATCCGCACGCTCCCGCCACCCAGCTCCGCGCCGTTCAGGACCAGGTCGTAGGCGCGGGTGCGCGCGGCGCTCGGGTCGGTGGACAGCAGCTCCAGGTCCTCCGTGAACGGCGAGGTGAACGGATGATGCGGGAAGGTCAGGCGGCCGGTTTCGGGGTCCGGCTCGAACGCAGGCGGCTCAACTACCCAGCAGAGGTTGAACTGCCCCTCAGGGATCAGTCCGAGCGTTGCGGCAAGGCGACGGCGCAGGTGGGCAAGCGCAACGTCGCCCTCCCGCCTCGGCGCCGCCACGAACAGCAACAGGGAGCCGTCTTCCGCGCCGAACCGCTCTGCGATGGCCGACACGTTGCCCTCGCTGAAGAACTTGGCCACTCCGCCCTGCGCCTTGCCACCCTCCAGCTTGAACCACGCGAGTCCTTCAAGCCCGAACTGCTTGACCCACTCGACAAGCTCGTCAATCTCGCGCCGTGGCATGCGGGCGCCGTCCGGCACGCAGATGCCGCGGACCTTCCCGCCTGACTGGACGGCCTTGCGGAACACCTGGAACTCGCACTGCGCCGCGACGTCGCTCACGTCTCGTATCTCCAGGGCGAACCGCAGATCGGGCGCATCGGTGCCGTAACGGTCCAGCGCCACGGCGTACTTGAGCCTCGGCAGCGGGAGGGCGATCTCGCACCCGACGACCTCCCTGAACAGCCTCGCCATCAGCTTCTCGATGCACTCCATCACGTCGCCCTCGTCCACGAACGACATCTCGACGTCCATCTGCGTGAACTCGGGCTGGCGGGAGGCGCGCACGTCCTCGTCCCGGAAGCACTTGACGATCTGGAAGTATCGGTCCAGCCCTCCTATCATCAAGATTTGCTTAAAAAGCTGCGGACTCTGCGGCAGCGCGTAGAACGAACCGGGCACGGTGCGGCTTGGCACGAGGTAGTCCCGGGCGCCCTCGGGGGTGCTTTTGGTCAGGAACGGAGTCTCGACCTCGATGAACCCGTGCTCGTCGAAGTAGTTGCGCATGATCTGGAGCACGCGGTGACGGCAGGCCATGATGCGATATATCTCGGGGCGCCTCAGGTCGAGGAACCTGTAGCGCAGCCTCACGTCGAGGGAGACGTCCTTCGCGTTGTCCACGTCGAACGGCGGGGGTTCGCTCGTGCTGTGGATTTCAAGCTCCGAGGCCACGATCTCGACGGCGCCGGTGGGCAGCTTGGGGTTCACCATGCCGTCGGGGCGCGCTCTCACGCTTCCCCTGATGCCGACGCAATATTCGCTACGCAGGGTGCTGGCCATACGGTGCAGCTCGGCATTCAGTTCCGGGTTGAAGACCGCCTGCACGATGCCGGTTCGATCGCGCAGGTCAATGAAGACCAGGCCGCCGTGGTCGCGCCACGTGGCGACCCAGCCGTTGACCGTGACCTGCTGCCCGATGTGTGACGGACGAACCTCGCCGCAGTAGTGTGTTCTCTTCAGCATTTAGCGTCTCGCGCTTCAGGTTCTCGATTCTGGAAAACGTTGGTGTCAAATCGGCAATTGAAAATCGAAAATCGACAATCCCGCCATACGCCAAAGACCTCACGACCTTAGTCACCACGAAGGACACGAAGCCGCCGGCGCGCCGAAGCGGCGCTATGGCGCCCCGCGAAGGCGGGAGCACGAAGCGATATTCAAAGGACAAAACGTGTGATCCCGTCCTTGAGCAGCCGCACGTTGAAGTTTATCAGCAATCCGATTCCGGCCCCTGCAAGTTTCATGTAAGTGAGGATTTGGGCCTCATGGATCGGCTCAATCGCGTTCACACTCTTGACCTCCACGATCAGGCTCCTGGCCACAAACACGTCCACTCGATATGCGCAGTCAATGTGAATGCCTTTGTAAACGACGGGAAGCGGCCATTGCAGTTGGAACGGAATTCCGGCCAGGGAAAGCTCATGGGCAAGACACTGTTCGTACGTGGACTCCAACAGCCCGGGGCCAAGGTTCTTGTGAACTTCAATGGCGCATCCGATAACGCGGCTTGACAGCTCATCGAATTCCATTCTTAGCGTTCTTCGTGCCCTTCGTGATCTTCGTGGTTCACTTCCCCGCTGCGATACGCGCCATCTCGGCCGGCGCGTCCTGCCAGGCGACGTTCCATTGCTGTCCGCCGGCCATCTGTTTTATCAGCACCTTGCCTTCAGCCAACTCCCGCTCGCCGATGAGGAAGCAGTAGGGACAGCCGAGCCGGTTCGCCCTGCGCATCTGCGCCTTGGCGCTGCGCTTCTCGAAGTCCATCTCCGCCGACACGCCCGCCGCCCTCAGCGCGCAGACAAGGTCAAAGCACCTGCCGCGGCCCTCCTCATCGAAGCAGACCACAAAGACAGTCGGCCGAACTCCAGACGCAGCCGCAGGACCAGACTCAGCCTCCATCGCCAACACGGACGCCTCAACTCCCATCGCGAATCCCACGCACGGCGTCGCCGGCCCGCCAAGCTGCTCCACGAGGTCGTCATAGCGTCCTCCGGCGCAGATCGTATCCCGCGCGCCCAGCCCGGCGTGCTTGATCTCGTAAACAGTGCGAGTGTAGTAATCCAGGCCGCGCACGAGCCGCGGGTCCTGCTCGAACGGAAGTCCCCGCCGCTCGAGGACGGCCTTCAATCCCTCATAGTGCGTCGCGCACTCCTCGCAAAGGTAGCCCCTCACGCCGGGCAGCTCGGCGACCAGCGCGGCGCACGCTTCGTTCTTGCAGTCCATGACGCGCAGCACGTTCCGGTCCAGGCGGCTTCGGCAATCCTCGCAGAGTTCCGAGCGGTGCGGTTCGAGCCGCCTTCGCAATTCGTCGCGGCACGCGGGGCGGCATTTCTCGCAGCCGATGGAATTCAGAAAGACCCGATGATTCTTCAGGCCCACCGCGCTGTATATCCCAGCCGCCAGCAGCAGCGTCTCGGCGTCCGCCAGCGGGCTGGCGCTGCCGATCACTTCAACGCCTATCTGGTGGAACTGCCTGAGCCGCCCCTTCTGCGGCCGCTCCCGGCGGAACATGGGCCCGGCATACCAGAACTTCTGAAACGGCTCTTGCTTGTGCAGGCCCTGCTGAAGGTAGGCGCGGACCGCCGACGGGGTCCCCTCGGGGCGCAGCGTGATGCTCTCACCCTCGCCCGTCTCAAGGGTGTACATCTGCTTCTGCACGATGTCAGTGGTCTCGCCCGTGCCCTTGATGAACAGGCGCGTGTCCTCGATGATGGGCGTGCGCAACTCGCCGTATCCGTGCAGCTCGAACTGGCGCACCGCCGCCTCGCGCAACGCCCGCCAGTGGCCACCGTGGTCGGGCATGAGGTCTTCTGTTCCAGGCAGTGATCTGATCTGGTCGCTGCTCATGGCGAGATAGGGCCGCACGTTCGCGAAAAGCGGAAAGGCTCGCAAGGCGAGTGATTGTAGCAGAAACACAGGGGCTTTCAAACCGCGCAACGGCACGGAAGAACGTAAAGGACTATGAGGAAGCCAGGAAACCAGGAGGGGGTACACAAGGGCTACCTACCCGGCGTCGCCCATCGTCCTCGCCCGCGTCCTCGACCCAGCGCAACACCTGGAAGTCAACGCGCCGAGGACAGGCCACGAAGACAGGAGAGAAGCCGAGCGCCGGGCCCTGACGGACTCACCCGAAGATGAACCGCACTATGGCGTCGGAGAGGACCTCATTGCCGTAGGGCGCCATGTGGACCTTGTCCTCGCTCAGACACTTCTCGGCGCCGGCGTCCATGACCGCCTGATACAGGTCGTTGACCTCAATGCCGTTCTTTTCCATGACGCGGAGCGCGGCGGCATTGTAGAGCTCGACGGCAGGATACCGTTTGGCGTTCGGGTTGAGCGGGGCGAGCATCGGCGTGCTGGTGGCCCAGATGAGCCGCGCGTTCGTCTCGGTCTTGAGCCGCTCGACGACGATCCTGAGGTTGCGCGCATAGGCGCTCACCGTGAAACGCGCCCCCAGGTCGATGACGTGGAGGTCATGTATGCCACAGTTGAAGTGGTAGACGTCCGGCTTGGGCTCGATCGCCCATGCGACGAAGCGGTCCCTGTGGGCCATGCTGTTCCCGCAATTCTCCGCCGGCGCCCACACCTCGGCCCGGTCGCCCACCTTCTGTCGCACCAGAGGCTCATAGCCCATCCGAATGCTGTCTCCGACCAGGACGATCTTCATCCGTCGCCCGTCCTTCGGCAGACATGGGGTCGAGCAGCACGGCGAGTTCACATGCGGCCGAACGCACGCAGCACTTCCTGCTCCTCAGGCAGTATCTCGCCGAGGTCGGTGGGGCCGACGTTGAGTATGAACGTCGCGTCGCAGGCCAGGGCCTCCCGGAAGTGCTGCATAAGGGTCTCGGCCGGCTTTATCTCGCACTTTGCCTCGTAGTAGGACCATCCGACGTTCAGGTTCCACCAGACTGCCCGGGGCTTGTCGCCGATCTCGGTCGTGTTGAAGCCGGCAGTGTTCTCGCCGGGCATGTCGAGTTCCCATATCTGGTAGTCTTCGCCCTTGAGCGGCAGGACGTGATGGTTGTTGACGACGACCGCGTCGGGCTGAAGCTCGTGGATCATGTCATATGTGCCGGCGAGATCCCACGCCCCGCCGGGGGCGAAGTGAGCGTCCTCGTCCCGGAACCGGAAGCGCGGCCAATAGCCGTCGAAAAGCACCCCTGAGATGCGACCGTAGTTTGTCAGCAGCTCGCGCAGTTGCCCCTGGTAGTACTCCACGTAAGCGGGCCAGTCATTCCGGTAGGCGGGGTGCGTCCAGTCCAGGAGCGAATAGTAGAAGTGCAGGCCGAGCCCGCGGGCGTGAAGCGCGTCGGCCAGCTCAGCCATCGGGTCGCGTCCGAACGGCGTTGCAGTGACCTTGAAGTCCGTAAGCTGCGTGTCGAACATGCAGAACCCGTCGTGGTGCTTGGATGTTATGAGCAGGAACTCCTGTCCCGCCTCCAGCATCAGGTCGACCCATTCCTCCGCGTCGAAGCGGACGGGATTGAAGCGGCCCATCCGCTTGCGATACACCTCGCCGGGTATCTTCTCCGAGTGCATGACCCACTCGCCGCGGCCGTCAATGGAGTAAAGGCCCCAGTGGACCGAAAGAGCGAACCTGGCATCCACGAACGCCCTTATCCCCCTGGGGCTCGCCTGAAGCCGACAGCCGCTCGTATCCTCCACCGCATAATCATCCATGGCCTGCATAATGCCAGTCCTCCTCCAAGACGTTGCTCGCCGGTGTTCCGACCCGCGGCACTCCTGGCAACCGCACCGGCCGTCATTCTATCCGCAACCCTGCGGCCTGTCACTCGACGCACAGTGCGGGATGCATTTCGCCTGTCTGAGCGATCCACAGGGGCCGAACGGCCGCCATGAAGACGCACCGACAAGGGATCGAGACCCGACCTCTGTCAGAAATCAGCCGCCGATGTGGCTGATGGGGTCGGGGACGACGGAGGACGGCGAGGGACGGGAGCGGCGCTTGTGCGCAAAGACGTGCCGCATGGCGGCGCGGAGCGCGGCCAGGTCGCCCCGCCGAAGCAGCGGCGCGACGTCTACCCCCCAGTCGGCAAACAGACACGGCCGAAGCTCGCCGCTCGCCGTGAAGCGCAGCTTCGTGCATCGCTCGCACGGCGGATGCGTGACACTCGCTATCAGCCCCACCTTCACCCCACCCGCCGAGGGAAGCACATATGTCTCCTCCACAGACAACTTCGCAGCCGGCATTGCCTCCAGCGGGCCGAAGGATTCCCGCAGACGCTGCTTCACCTCCCCTGCCGGCACGCAGTGATCCACCGTGGCCACGCACCGCGACTGGTAGCGTTCGATAAACCTGATCCACCCTCCCCGGCGGGCCGCGAACTCGACAAGTGCCTCTATCTCGTCGTCGTTGACGCCCCGCAGCAGCACACAGTTGAGCTTCACCACGTCGAACACGTCCACTGCGGCCTCAATGCCGGCAAGCACATCGGCGTGCATGTCGCCCCCTGTAATGGCGGCGAAACGCTCCGGCCGCAGGGTATCGAGGCTGACGTTCACGCTTTGAAGCCCCCCGCTTCTCAGCCCCGCGGCGCGCTGTGAGAGCCCGATGCCGTTCGTGGTCAGCGTCGTCTTCTCAATGCCTGGGACGGCGCTGATGGCGCCGACAATGTCCTCCAGGTCGTCGCGGAGCAGCGGCTCCCCGCCCGTGAGCCGCACCTTGCGGACGCCTTCGGCGGCCGCTCCCTGGACCAGGGTTGAAATCTCCCCGGGTGTGAACTCCGGCACGAGATCCGCATCGCAAGGCCCTTCCGGGCGGCAGTAGCAGCACCGCAGATTGCAGCGACCGGTGACGGAGACCCTGAGATACCGCGGCGGCATGCCTCACACCTCGAAGAACTCCATGATTTGACCTTCTTCGACCCGCTCGACTCCGCGCGGCACGACGAAGAACGCGCTCCCCCCGCTGGCGCCCATGATGTCGGCGCTGCCCTGATGGGCAACCGGCACGATGAAGTTCACGCCGTCGCGGACTTCGATGCGGCAGGGCTTGAAGCTCTTTCGGTCGGGCTTGTTACGGAACGCTTCACTCACCCTTCCGGTCTTGCAGGGCGGCAGCAGTTCCTCGGCGCCGGCCATGCGGGCCAGCACCGCCCGCAACAGCACGTGGAAGACGACGAAGCCGGACTGCGGATTACCAGGCAGCCCGACAACGCAGCTTGCGCCGCGCGTGCCGAACACGACCGGCCTGCCCGGCTTGATGGCGCAGTTATGGAAATGAATCTCAACTCCCGCGCCCTCCAACACGCCCGGCACAAGGTCGTACTGCCCCATCGAGACGCCTCCCGTGATCACGAGCAGATCGCAGCCCAGGCCCTTGCGAACAGCGGCCGTCAGCTCCGCTTCCGTGTCACCGACGATTCCCAGGTATTGGAAGCGGCTGCTCAGCGGCGCAAGCAGCGCAGTCAACATCGGCGCGTTGCTGTTGTAGATCTGGCCGGCGCCCACTGGGGCGGGCGCCTCCACGACCTCCGCGCCGGTGCACAGAAGCGCGACCGAGGGCCTCTGATATACGCCGAGCCGGTCGTAACCCGCGGAGGCGGCAACGCCCACGTCCAAGGGCGTGAGCACCTGGCCGGCGCGCAGGACAACCTGACCCTCCCGAAGGTCCTCGCCCTTGTCGCAGATGTTCCTGCCCGAAAGCTTCTCAACGCGCACGCGGCCGCCGGCCAGTTCGCTGGTGTGCTCCACCATCACCACCATGTCCGCCCCCTCGGGCACGGGCGCGCCGGTGGTTATGCGCGCGCACTGCGCCGGGCCGACCTCGAACCCCGGCCATCCCCCGGCAAACGATTCTCCGACCAGCAACAGCTCGGCGGGCAGTTTCGCAACGTCACGCGCCCTCACCGCGAAGCCGTCCATGGCCGCCTTGTCGAACGGGGGGCTGGCCAGCCGGCTGATCACGTCTGCGGCCAGCGTTCTGCCGGCGCACCTGGCCGTCTCGACCTCCTCCGTTCCCAGCACGCGCACGTATCGGCGGATCAGCTCCAGCGCATCTTCGTGTGTAATCATGGCTTGTCCCCTGTGTGGCCCTCGTGGATTCAACTGTTGAGGATACGTCACCGAATTAACGACGTAGAGCGCTAGCCAAACATATCTCCCATTTCATGCTGCTTCTTCACGGCAAGCTTTGCGAAATCCCCTTCGATGGCGCGGAACCCATCGAGCAGCGCACGGGCGTCATCGGTCAGTCGTGCTCCGCCGCCACTGGCACCGCCCTTGCTGCGCCGAACAAGCGCGCGGCCGAGCCGCTGCTCGCTGGTCCTGAGCATGGTCCACGCGTGCCTGTAGGACATGCCCATCCGGCGTGCGGCGGCGCTGATGGAGCCGGCCCCTTCAATCGCCTCAAGCAGCTCCGCACGGCCGGCTCCGAAGCACAACGCGCCGTCCTCCTCCAACCACACCTTGACCTTCAGTTCCATTCAGAAGCACCCCAGTTGACAACCGGTGATCTTGATGCGCTCCTCGTTCGCCGCCTCACCGACCAGACGCCTGCTCACGCCCAGCCGCTCCGCGACCTCAAAGGCGGCGGCGCACGTGATCCTGCCGTCCTTGCTTGCCTTCCTGACCTCTGCCGCTACCCTGGCTTTCTCTTGATCCGACATCGGCTCTCCCTCGTCTCCTCTGAAGGCACACTCACTATCGCATCCGCCAGCTCCTCGCAAGCACGCGCGTTCGGCTTGACGTCGCCCTCGCCCTTGACGAAAAGGGAAAGATCGCTCTCAAGCGCCCTTGCCATCTCGTTGGACTCAACCACCACGACGTCGAACCCGCCTGCAGCGATGACCTCATCCACCGCGCCCCGCACCTCAGCAGGTGGACCGCTTATCAGGTAAGCCCGCCGCGCCCCTGCAGACAGGAAGCGCCCCGTGTCCTTCCCCTCGCTCTTGTTTGAATCATCCTCGACTACTACAGAGAGATCCGTCGCCTCGTGCGTGACGGCCTTGATCGCGGCGCAGTCTTTCAGACACGGGATGAGCATCTCGATGAGGCGCGTCTTGCCCACGCCGGCGTGCGACCCGGAAACGGTAATGACCAGCGTCCTACTCATCTTCCACACGCTCCGGCCGGGTGTAAACATTGACCCGCGCGTTCCGCGCGAACCCCACGAGGGTGAGCCCATACGTTTCGGCAAGCTGAACGGCGTGGGTGCTCACCGCCGAGCGCGACGCCAACACCGGCACGCTCCGGCGAAGCGCCTTGACGACCATCTCGGCGTTCAGCCGCCCGGTCGTCACAAGGGCGCCGCGGCTCATGTCAACGCCCTGCATCAGCGCGTGTCCGACGACCTTGTCCATCGCGTTGTGCCGTCCGATGTCCTCGTAGAGAATCCGAATGCCCTGCCCGTCGCTGAAGGCCGCCTGGTGCGTGCAGCCCGTCCGCGAAAACACCGGCGCCATGCTCCTCAGCGAAGAGACGCACTCCAGAAGATGGGACCTGGTGACGCGGAACCCGCCGTCCCCATCGAGCGGATGAAGGTCGGGGAGGCGCGGGCCGTACACGTTGGCGCCGCAGGTGGACGTGACGAGAAGCTGCACGGCGCTCTTGATGCGCGCGTCCTCGACGTCGAGCTCCAGCGCCGCACGCTTCGCCTCGTAGTCAACCTCAATGGAACGCACCTGTTCGCGGCGCTCGACCAGACCCAGATACGCCGCAAACCCCACCACCAACTCGCGAATCCCCGTCGGCATGCACAACACAGTAGCCAGCTTGACGCCGTTGGCGAAGACTGCAACAGGCCACTCCTCGACCACCACGTCCCGCTCGATGGGCAGTCCGCCCACCCTCTTCACGCCGACCAGCCTCACAGGCAGCGGCTCCACGTCGGAGAAGGCCTGGCGCAGCAGCGGCAGATCCTCCGAAGTGTCCACGTCACGCAGACGCGCCGCATCCGGACCCGAGAAGTCCACACACCGGGTCTTGACCCTGTCCAGGAGCCTGACCACGTACCTGTTGCCCTCGCCGAGGAGCATCTGCTCAAGGACAGGCACAAGCGACGCCGAATAGACCGCACACAAAGGCTGCATCACACCGCCGACGCGGGCGCACACGGCCTCCGCGTCGGCCCTCCTCGCCTCGTTCACGACGGCCCCAATGATGTCGTTATGCACCAGGGGCATATCGCAGGCCAAAAAAAACACCTTCCCGGTGTCCGCGTGCTTCAAGCCGGTCACGATGCCGCCCATCGGCCCCGCATCGCGATGCTCGTCCTCAATGATGGGAACGCCTTCGACGAGATGGCGCAGGTAGGAACCGTCGGGCGTTGACAGAGCGACCTTATCGAAGAGTGCCTTCAGTCTGCGGACCATCTGCACGGCCAGCGGGGCGCCGTCCACACGCAGCATCTCCTTGGGGAACCCGAGTCGTTCGCTCTTCCCACCGCACAGGAGGACAGCGCTGATCTTCTTGAAGCGAGGCATCCTCATCCCGTCCTCAGTCGGGACGCACAGCAGAACGAACGTCATCCTGAGTTCGCCGTACGGCGAACGAAGGATCTCCTTGGCACCCACGAAGATTCTTCCGCGCTCCGCGCCTCAGAATGACACCCGTGGGCACTCCAGTTGACTATGCTAAAGGCTCTTGGTGACCTTCGCAAGTTTGACCGCGCAGACTTTGTACTCGGGTATCTTTGCGATCGGGTCGAGCGCGTCGTTGGTCAGCACGTTCGCGGCAGCTTCCCTGAAATGAAAGGACATGAAGACGGTGCCCTTCGGCGACCGCGCGGTGACAATGGCCCTGGCCCGCACGCTGCCCCGCCGGGTCGAGAGTTCCACCTGCTCACCTTCGCAGATGCCCTCCCGCGCCGCGTCCTCGGGATTGATCTCGAACGGGGCCGGCGGGCTGATCTCCTCCAGCCCTTCCGAGCGGCGCGAGAGCGTGCCCGTGTGGAAGTGATACAGGAGCCGCCCCGTGGTGAGGAGGTAGGGATACCGGTCGTCCGGAAGCTCGGCCGCCTCGCGGAACGGCGTCGGATGGAACTTGCCCTTGCCGCGCGAGAACTCGCGCTCGTGCAGGAAGACGGTGCCTGGATGCGTCCTGTCGGGGCAAGGCCACCGAAGACCCTTCTCCTCGATGCGCTCGTAGCTTATGCCGCCGTAGCTGGGGGTCACGGATGCTATCTCGTCCATTATCTGCGAGGGGTTGTCATAGCGCATGGGGTAGCCGATCATCGAGGCGACCTCGCAGATGATCTCCCAGTCCTGTCGCGCCTCGCCGGGCGGAGGGACGGCCTTCCTGACCCGCTGCACGCAGCGCTCGGTATTCGTGAACGTGCCGTCCTTCTCCGCGAAGCAAGCGCTCGGCAGGACGACGTCGGCGAGCTGCGCGGTCTCTGAAAGGAATATGTCCTGCACGCAGAGGAAATCCAGCTTCTCGAGCGCCTCCCGCACGTGGTTGACGTTCGGGTCGCTGAGCATGGGGTTCTCGCCCATGATGTAGAGGCCCTTGACGCTGCCCTCGGCGGCGGCGTTCACGATCTCGACCACGGTCAGCCCCGGCTCGGCCG